>Ga0056109_1000082_pt1 | contig 36758 bp, 36 predicted proteins | sample WorMetG1BERMUDA2_FD_80077 | JGI IMG/M metagenome (GOLD analysis project Ga0056109, IMG submission 80077) | Marine gutless worms symbiont microbial communities from Max Planck institute for Marine Microbiology, Germany - Inanidrilus... ...
ACCCCAGCCACCCAATGGTCTGAAGAACGGGAAATTCGGCTTCAAGCCGGTCCAACGTTCGGGGCAAGCTCAATGCGCCAAACTCTCTCAATAAAACTGGACCACTCCCAGGGGGTCACTCCAGTCCAGCTCGACGAGGCCAACCTGCCCGGCCATCCCGACGAGTGGCCCTGGGCCGCCGAGGCGATCAATCCGGTGCTCGACGCGGTCAAGGGCACGCCCGCCGTGCATCTCTGCTTCGGCAACTACGGCGGCCAGTCGATCCAGAGTGGCACCTGGGCGCAGTTGATGGATTATCTGAACAGCCTGCACGTCGATCACATCGTCATGGAGTGCGCTCACCGGCCACCCGAGGACCTGGCCGCGTTCAAGGGCCTGCGCCCGGAGATCGGCCTCGGCATGGGGGTGATCGACATCAAGCGCACCGAGGTCGAAAGCGCCGATCAGGTGGCCCGCGCGATCGAGAGCGCCGAGCAGATTCTCGGCGAGGGCCGGGTCACCTATGTGCACCCGGACTGCGGCTTCTGGATGCTCCAGCGCTCGATCGCGGACGCCAAGATCCGCGCCATCGTCGAGGGCCGCGACCTCTATCTCGGGCGCAGCGGCTCGGAGGCCGCCTGAGATGCCGAAGATCCTCAGCGAAGCGGCGGTCGAGCAGTACCACCGCGACGGCTACTACTTCCCGCTGCGCGCGCTCAGCCCCGAGGAGGCGGCCGGCTACCGCGCCAAGCTGGAATCCTACGAGGCCGCCACCGGCGGGCCGATCGCGTCGAACCTGCGCCATAAAGTGAACCTCCTTTTCACCTGGGCCAACGAGCTGGTGCGCCACCCGAAAATCCTCGATGCCGCCGAGGACATCCTCGGCCCCAACCTGCTGTGCTGGACCTCGACCTTCTTCATCAAGGAAGCCAACGACCCGGGCTACGTCGGCTGGCACCAGGACGCGACCTACTGGGGGCTCGATCCCGACGACGTGCTGACCGTCTGGGTCGCCTTTTCCGGCGCCGGCCTCGCCACCGGGCCGATGAAAGTGATCCCGGGTAGCCACAAGCTCGGCCAGATGGAGCACGCCGACACCTACCACGAGCACAACCTGCTGTCGCGCGGCCAGGAGATCGCGGTCAAGGTCAACGAGGACGAGGGTGTCCATATGCCGCTGGCGGCCGGCGAGGTGTCGCTGCACCACGTCAAGCTGGCGCACGGCTCGGCGCCGAACACCACGCCCGACCGCCGCATCGGCCTCGCCATCCGCTACATCCCGCCGCACGTACGGCAGTTGAAGGTGCGCGATTCGGCGATGCTGGTGCGCGGCACCGACAGCATCGGCCACTACGATCCGGAACCGGAACCGCGAGCCGACATGGACGCCGCCGCGATCGCCGCGCACACCGACGCGGTCGAGCGGCAACTGGGCGCGCTCTATTCCGGCACCGACAAGACCGAGTTCCGCGCTTAGGTCATGTCCGGCCACGAGATCCTGACGGTCACCCCCCTGACCCCGCGCATCGGCGCCGAGGTTTCCGGGGTCGCGCTCGGCGATGACCTCGACGATGGCCAGGAGGCCGCAATCCGCGCCGCGCTGCTGGCGCATCAGGTGATCTTCTTCCGCGACCAGGAGATGTCCGTCGAGCGGCACAAGGACCTGGGCCGGTGCTTCGGCGAGCTCGACATTCATCCCGGCATCCCCGGACCCGAGGGCCACCCCGAGATCCTGCACGTCTACGCCGACGCCGAGACCACCCGCATCGCCGGCGAGGACTGGCACTCCGACGTCTCCTGCGAGCTCGAGCCGCCGATGGGCAGCATCCTGCACATGCACGAGGTGCCGCCGTCGGGCGGCGACACCCTGTTCGCCAGCATGACCGCGGCGCACGACGCGCTCAGCGAGCCGATGCGGAATTTCCTCGGCGGACTGACGGCGCGGCACAGCGGCGAATACGCCTACCGCGGCCGCTATGTCGGGCGCGGCATCGACGATACCGGTGCCGTGTACCCGGAGGCCGACCATCCGGTGGTCCGCACGCACCCCGAGACCGGCGCCAAGGGCTTGTTCGTCAACCGCATCTTCACCAGGCGCATCAACGGGGTCAGCGCCGCCGAGAGCGCCGCCCTGCTCGACTTCCTGTTCGAGCACGTGGCACGGCCCGAGTTCCAGGTCCGTTTCCGCTGGCAAGCCGGCAGCGTCGCCTTCTGGGACAACCGTTGTGTGCAGCACATGGCGATGTGGGACTACTTCCCGCAGGTCCGCTCGGGCTATCGCGTCACCATCAAGGGCGACCGGCCGGTCTAAACGACCGTCTTGTGCCGCTCGACGCAGATTGACAGGACCTCGTCGGGATCGCGCTTCCACCAGTTGGCGGCGGAGAAGATTTCGACCTCGCAGTGGCCGCGGTAGCCAGTGTCCTCGACCCAGCCGCGGATCCGTTTCAGATCGATCACGCCGTCGCCCATCATGCCGCGGTCGAGCAGCAGGTCCGTCGTCGGCACCAGCCAGTCACAGACGTGATAGGCGATCAGGCGGTCACCGGCCCGCGCCGTCTGCGCCTCGAGCTCCGGGTCCCACCAGACGTGATAGACGTCGAGCGCGACACCGACCCCCTCGCCCAGGTCGTCGCACAAATCCAACGCCTGTTTCATCGTGTTCACGCAGGCGCGGTCGGCGGCGTACATCGGGTGCAGCGGCTCGATCGCCAGCGGCACCGCGCAGGTCCGCGCGTGCTCGAGCACGACAGCAAGGCCGTCGCGCACCTGGGCCCGCGCGTCGGCGATATCCTTCGAGCCGTCGGGCAGGCCGCCGGCCACCAGGATCAGGCACCGCGCACCCAGGGTCGCCGCCTCGTCGATGGCGCGTCGGTTGTCGTCGATCGCCGCCTGCCGTCCGGCGGCGTCGGCGGCCGGAAACAGGCCGCCGCGGCATAACCCGGTGACCGCCAGGTCGGCGTCCTTGATCCGCCGCGCCGCCTCGTCGAGACCCAGCGCCTCGACCTGGTCGCGCCAGGGCGAGATGCCGCCGATACCGTGGCGGACGCAACCGTCGATGGCCTCGGCCAGGCCCCAGCGCTCGCGGATGGTGGCGGTGTTCAACGACAGCAGGCTGGCGTCAGTGGAGAGATCACGCATCTCAGTCCTCCACCCCATGCACGGTCAGCACGGCGCGCATGCGGGCGCAGGCCAGGTCCGGATCGCGCAGCAGCCCGGCGACGTCGGCGAGGCGGAACAGCTCGGCCAGGTGCAACAGCGAACGGGCACTCTGCTGCCCGCCGACCATGGCGAAATGGTCCTGCAGGCCGTTCAGATAGGCCATGAACACGACGCCGGTCTTGTAGAACCGGGTCGGCGCGCGGAAGATGTGGCGCGACAGCGGCACGGTCGGGGCCAGGATTTGATGGAAGCGCGGTGCGTCGCCCTTGGTCAGCGCGTCCAGCGCCGCCGAGGCGGCCGGGGCGATGGCGTCGAAGATGCCGAGCAGGGCGTCGGAATAGCCCTCATCGTCGCCGGCGATCAGTTCGGCGTAGTTGAAGTCGTCGCCGGTGTACACGCGCACGCCCTCGGGCAGGCGTCGGCGCATGACGATCTCCTTGTCCTTGTCCAGCAGCGAGATCTTGATGCCGTCGATCTTGCCGGCGTTGTCGGCGAGAATCCCCAGGCAGGTGTCCATCGCCGCGCCCAGGTCATCCGAGCCCCAGTAGCCGGCCAAGGCCGGATCGAACATGTCGCCAAGCCAGTGGATGATCACCGGCTCGCGCACCTGGCCGAGCAGGCGGTCGTAGACCCTGGCGTAGTCGTCCGGCGATTGGGCGCAGGCGGCGAGCGCGCGGCTGGCCATCAGGATCAGCCGGCCGCCCTCGCCTTCGATGAACTCGATCTGCTGCTCGTAGGCGCGGATCACGTCGTCGACCATCAGGTCGGGTGACGGCTCCAGGTGGTCGGTGCCGCAGCCGCTGGCGATCAGCGCCCCGGGCACCTCGCGCGCCGCCTCGAGGCTGCGCCGGATCAGCTCCTGCGCGCCGCGCCAATCGAGCCCCATGCCGCGCTGCGCCGTGTCCATGGCCTCGGCGACGCCCAGGCCCATGTCCCAGAGGTAGCGGCGGTAGGCGATGGTGCGCTCCCAGTCGATGGCCGGCTCGAGCCAGGGATCGACGTCGGCCAGCGGATCGGCGACCACGTGCGCGGCCGAGAAGGCGATGCGCGAGAACGGCCCCGGTGCAGGGTCGAAAGCGCCCGCCGCCGCGGTCTCGAAAGGCTCCAGAGCGCCCGAAGCGGCCGGCAGCGTGATCGTCGGCATGAATTCAGCCTTCCAGGTCCGGAATGTCGATCCAGCGCCGCTCGGCCCAGCTCTGCAGCGCCAGTTCGGCCAATTGCACGCCCTTGGCGCTTTCCATCAGGTCGTATTTGTACGGCGCGTCCTCGCAGACGTGGCGGATGAACATCTCCCACTGGGCGCGGAAGCCGTTGGGGAATTCCTGGGTGTCCGGCACCTCCTGCCACTGCCGGTGGAAGCGCATGGTCTGCGGCTCGTCCGGGTTCCACACGGGCTTCGGTGTGTTCATGCGCGTCTGGGTGCGGCACTTGTGCAAGCCGGCGACCGCCGAGCCGTGGGTGCCGTCGACGTGGAAGGTGACCAGGTCGTCGCGGCGCACCCGGGTACACCACGAGCTGTTGACCTGGGCGACGATGCCGCCTTCGAGCTCGAAGGTGGCGTAGGCGGCGTCGTCGGCGTCGGAGTCGTAGCGTTCGCCCTGCTCGTCCCAGCGCTCGGGGATGTGCCGCGCACCCAGGCAACTGACCGACTTCACGGGTGCGATGACGTTGTCCAGCACGTAGCGCCAGTGGCACAGCATGTCGAGGATGATGCCGCCGCCGGCGGAGGCGCGGTAGTTCCACGACGGCCGCTGCGCCGGCTGCAGGTCGCCTTCGAACACCCAGTAGCCGAACTCGACCCGGGCCGACAGGATGCGCCCGAAGAACCCCGACTCGCGCAACTGGCGCAGCTTGATCAGCCCGGGCAGGAACAGCTTGTCCTGCACGGCACCGTTCTTGACGCCCGCCTCCCGGGCCAGGCGGGCGACGGCCAGGGCGTCCTCCAGCTTCTCGGCCACCGGTTTCTCGGAGTAGACGTGCTTGCCGGTGCGGATCGCCTTGCTCAGCAGTTCGGCGCGCATCTGCGTGGTGCCGGAATCGAAGAAGATCGGATCGTTCGCATCGGCGAGCGCCGCGTCCAGGTCGGTGCCCCAGCGCTCGATGCCGTGCTCGGCGGCAAGGCGGTTGACGCGATCGGCGTTGCGCCCGACGATGATCGGATCGGGCATGACACGGTCGCCGTTCTTCAGCACCACGCCGCCATCGGCGCGGATCGCCAGGATCGAGCGGATCAGGTGCTGGTTCATGCCCATGCGGCCGGTGACGCCGTGCATGATCATTCCAAGGCGCTGTTCGGCCATGTGCTTACTCCATTCCCAGTAGCTTGTAGATCCGGCGGGTGTAGGTGCCGAACTTCTCGTGCGTCTTCATGTCCAGCGTGCGCGGATACGGCAACTCGATGGTGAAGGTATCGGCCATGCGCGCCGGCCCCGCCGTCAGCACGGCGCAGCGCGAACCCAGCAGCACCGCCTCGGGGATGCTGTGGGTGACGAAGATGATGGTCTTCTTGCTCTCGCTCCAGATGCGTAAGAGCTCGAGGTTCATCTTCTCGCGGGTCAACGCGTCGAGCGCGCCGAACGGCTCGTCCATTAGGATCAGCTTGGGATCGTGCACGAGGGCGCGGGCGATGGCGGCGCGCTGCTGCATGCCGCCCGACAGCTCGTAGGGATACTTGTCCTCGAACCCGTCCAGGCCGACCATGTTCAAGAGGTCCTTGGCGCGCTCGCGGCTTTCCTTCACCGGCAGGCCGAGCAGCTCGGCCGGCAGCAGCACGTTGTCGATGATGCGCCGCCACTTCAGCAGCAGCGAGGCCTGGAACACCATGCCGACGTCGCGGCCGGGATCGAAGGTGTGGCCGTCGCTGCCGATGCGCACGGTGCCGCCATCGTGGGGATGCAACCCGGCGAGGATCTTCAGCACCGTGGTCTTGCCGCAGCCCGAGGGCCCGACCAGCGGCACCAGCTCGCCGGCCTGGATGTCCAGCGTCACGTCGGAGACGGCGAGAAACTCTTCGCCCCGGGTGCGATAGATCTTTTTAACCTCGCTGAGGTGGATGAACGCGTCGCTCAAAACCCTGCCTCCATCCGGCTGTCGCCGACCACGAAGATGCGTTCGAGCAACAGCACCAAGGCGTACAGCGCGACGCCGACGAAGGTGATCAGCAGCACCGCCATGAACATCGCCGCGGTATCCAGGGTCACCTGCACCTGCAGCATCAGGTAGCCGAGCCCCTCCTCGGAGGCGATGAATTCGCCGACGATGGCGCCGGCCACGGCCAGCACCACCGCGACCTTCATGCCCGAGAAGATGTAGGGCAGCGAGCCGGGCAGCTGGATCTTGGTGAAGATCTACCACTTGCTGCCACGCAGCGCGCGCACCAGGTCGATCAGTTCCGGTTCGACCTCGCTCAATCCGCGCGCCGTGGTCAGCAGGATCGGCAGGAAGCAGATCGAGAAGGCGATGATGATGTTGGGGAAGAAGCCGTAGGAGAACCAGACGATGAACAGCGGGCCCAGCGCCACCTTGGGGATCATGTTGAGGCTGACCACCAGCGGCATGAAGGTGTCGTTGACCAGCCGCCACCAGGAAAAGATCAGCGCCATGCCGACCCCGACGACGACGGCAAGCAGGTAGCCGAAGAACACCTCGCCGGCGGTGATCAGGGTGTTGTGCACCCAGTTGTACTCCTCGAAGATCGAGACGATGGTGTCCCACGGCGTCGGCATCACGTAGGCCGGCACCTCGCCGATCTTGACCCACAGGTACCAGGCCAGGATCACCGCGGCATGGACCAGGATCGTCGGCGTCCATTTGCGCAGGTAGTCGGTCTTTTTCGGTTTCATGCTCGTTGTTCCCTCCTACTCCTCGGCCAGCCACCGGGCCAGGCCGGCGGCGACGAAGGCGTCGTCGTTGAGCTCGGGATAGGCGGCGTAGACCCGATCGATCTCGGCCGCCTGACCCGGCCCCAGCGCCTCGTCCGGGTTCAGGCACCAGGTGCCCTCGAGCAGGCCCTGGCGGCGCAGCACCTCGTGGCAGCCGGCGATGCAGCCGGCGAAATCGTTGGCGACGTCGAAGAAGGCGCTGTTGCAGTCCGTGACCATGCTGTCCAGCGCCAACAAATTCGGATCGGGCCCGCCGGTTTCGATCGCGGCGTGGCAGCGCGCCAGCAGCTCGACTGCCCGTTTCGTCCACACCGACCAGTGGCCGAGCAGGCCGCCGCGGATGCGCACGGTGACCGGCGCGCCGTCGCGCACGACCACGAACGGGGTGACCAGGTCGAGCACGATGTGGTCGTCGTTGCCGGTGTAGAGCGTGATGCGGTCCTCGGCGCCGGCCTCGACCACGCCGCGGATCACGTCCAGGGTGCGATAGCGGTTGAACGGCGCCATCTTGATCGCGACGACGTTGTCGATCCCGGCGAAGCGGCGCCAGAACGACGGGCCGAGCAGGATGCCGCCGACCGCCGGCTGCAGGTAGAAGCCGACCAGCGGGATCTCGGCGGCGACGGCGCGGCAGTGCTCGATCAGCTCGTCCTCGCTGCCGCCTTTCATCGCCGCCAGGCTCATCAGGCCGGCATGGTAGCCCAGCGAGGCGGCGAGCCGCGCCTCTTCGCAGGCCTGTTCGGTGCGGCCGCACAGGCCGGCGATGCGCACCAGCGGCCGGTCGGTCCAGGCCGCCGCGGTCTCCGCCGCCAGGCGCAGCACCGGCTCCAAAAGGCCGACGTCGCGGATCTCGAACTGGGTGGTGTGCACGCCGACCGCCAGGCCGCCCGATCCGGCGTCGATGTAGTAGCGGGTCAGGGCGCGCTGGCGCCGTTCGTCGAGGGTCCGCCCGGAGGTCAGGGCCAGCGGATGCGCCGGGATCACGGCGCCGCGGCGCAGCACGCCGAGCACACCGTCATCGATCTCCGAACGATGCAGACCCATCCCGCCGTCTCCCCTCCATATTTGTAACCAACTAGTTACTTAAACCAAAATTGTCGGTCCGCGTCAAGCGCGATTTAGCCGCCACAGGATGAGCCAAGGAAAAGGGGGCGCAGCCTGTTTCGACCACGCCCCCTTGCTTTGCCCCCTCCAGCGAAGATCGTTCAGTAGACCCCGTTCAGCGTGTCGTAGTGGCAGGGCTTGTTCCAGTTCAGCATGCCGCGCGAGACCCAGTCCGAAACCCAGGTGACGACACGTTCCATCGGCACCATCGGATAGCCGAACAGGTCGGCGCCGCGGCCGCCGTTGACCAGGCAGATGCTCGGCACCTCCTCGCCGGTGAAGGTCACCTCCTTGCCCATGCGCTGGCCGATCGAGGTGGCCAGCGCGTGGATCGACACGGTCTCGGGCCCGCTGATGTTGAGGCCGCTGAGCGGTGTCGTGCAGTGCAGCAGGCTGCGGATCGCCTGGCTGTTGGCGTCGCCCTGCCACATCGCGTTGACGTGGCCGGCGGAGAGGTCGATCGGCTGGCCGTTGTGGATCTTGGTCGCGACCTCGGAGAAGACGCCGTAGCGCATGTCCTGCGAATAGCACAGCCGGAAGGCGACCATCGGCGTGCCGTTGCGGATCGAGAAGTGCTGGAACATGCGCTCGCGGCCGACGCAGGAGTTGGCGTATTCGCCTGGCATGGCGTTCGTCGGCACGTCCTCGGTGACGCCCTGGCGCAGGGTTGACGCGTTGGGATAGACCAGGATGGTCGAGAAAACGACGATGCGCGCGTCCGGGTAGGCCTCGCCGACCAGCGCCGGCACGTGCGTGTTCATGGCCCAGGTGAAGTGCTCGTTGCCGTCGGTGCCGAACTTCTTGCCGGCCATGTAGATGACGTTGGGCAGCTTCGGCAGCGCCTGCACCTGGTCGCGGTCGGTCAGGTCGGCGACCAGGGTTTCGACGCCCCAGCTGTTGAGTTTTTCCTGCAGCCCCTCCTCGGAGAAACGGGCGACGCCGAGGATGCGCTTGTCCGGCGCGGCGCGCTTGGCCAGGCGGGCCAGCGTCACCCCCATCTTGCCGCCGACGCCGAGGATGATGATGTCGCCCTCGATCTTCTTCATGTCGTCGATCAGCGCCTGCGACGGCGTCGACATGAAGTCCTCCAGATGGTCCTCGTCTTCGAAGCGGTCCGGGAACATCGCCGGCGTCAGGATCGTCATGGTCGGTCTCCCCCGTTTTTGGTTGGTTCTATTCCGCCGCCTGCAGCGGCACCGCCGCGCCCTCGTCCGACAGCCAGCGGTCCAGGTTGGCGGCGACGAAGGCGTCGTCGTTGAGCTCGGGATAGGCGGCGAGCACGCGGTCGATCTCCTCGGCCTGGCCCGGGCTCAATACCTCGTCCTCGAGCAGGCACCAGATGCCGTCGAGCAGACCCTGCCGGCGCAGCACCTCGTGGCAGCCTGGAATGCAGCCGGCGAGGTCGTTGGCGCCGTCGTAGATCGCGCCGTTGGCGTCCGTGGTCTTGGCGTCCAGCGCCAAGAGCCCCAGGTCGGTCTGGCCCGACGCGATCACCGCGTGGATGCGGTCCAGCGTCTCGACCGCGGCGCGGGTCCAGAAGCACCAATGGCCGAGCAGGCCGCCGGTCATGTGCACTTTCACCTTTTCCCCGTCGCGTTCGAACTCGAACGGCGTCATCAGGTCGAGCACGATGTGGTTGTCGTTGCCGGTGTACAGGGCGACCCGGTCCTCGGCCCGCGCCTCGACGACGCCGCGCATGACGTCGACGGTGCCGTAGCGGTTGAACGGCGCGATCTTGATGCCGACGACGTTGTCCAGACCGGCGAAGCGGCGCCAGAAGTCGGACGACAGCTGCACGCCGCCGACCTCGGGCAGCAGGTAGAAGCCGAACAGCGGGATCTCCTGCGATACCCGCTCGCAGTGCGACAGAATGGCGTCCTCGCACTGCCCCTTCAGGGCGCCGACATTGAGCAGGCCGACGTGGTAACCGAGCGAGGCGGCGAGCTGCGCCTCGGCCACGGCGACCTCGGTCAGGCCGGCGAGGCCGGCGACCATCACGATCGGCCGGTCGGCCCAGTCGTTCACGGTCTCGATGGTGCGCGCCAGCACGGGCTCGTACAGGCCGGCGGCGCGGTTGGCGAACTGAGTGGTGTACACACCGACCGCCAATCCACCGGCGCCGGCGTCGATGTAATAGCGGGTCAGCGCCCGTTGCCGGCGCAGGTCCATCTGGCGATCCGCGGTCAGGGCCAGCGGGTGCGCCGGAATCACCACGCCACGCATGATCGCGGCGCGGATCTCGGCGGGCAGGTCGGATTTGTGGAGGGCCATGGCGTTTCTCCCTGGGAGGTTGTTTCCTCTGCGCTTGCGCTTTGGCGACCGTCGCCGCACGGCGTCTTGTCGTTTTATCAACTAACCGGTTGGTTAATTAAACTGCAAAGCCTCCGATGTGTCAAGCCGGCGACACGCGCCTTGCGGTACCCAAGGCGCGCACCTATCTCAGCAGCAGTCCCGCCGACGACGGAGCTTCATGGCATGACCTTCACCGCCGACGACATCACCAGCTGGCACGCGCACGTCTATTACGACGCCGACAGCCGCGACATCGCCGCCCGCCTGCGCGCCGAGGTCGAGGACAGATTCGACGTCACCCTGGGCCGCTGGCGCGAGGAACCGGTGGGGCCGCATCCGCAGCCGATGTACCAGATCGCCTTCGATGCCGCCCTGTTCGCCGAGCTGGTGCCCTGGCTGCTGACCAGGCGCGAGGGCCTGTCGATTCTGGTGCATGCCAACACCGGGCTCGGCGACCTCGCCGATCACACCGTCGGCGCCATGTGGCTGGGCCGCAGCCTGGAACTCAATCTGGACGTCTTCGATCGGGACGGCCGATCGTTCTGAACGCTCTAGGACTTGTGGAACAGTTCGCGCGGGAAGTCGGCGAGAGTCTTGGCGCCGGTCTCCGTCACGACGGAGGATTCGCTGATCACCAGGCCGTAGTCGTCGAGCCAGATCGCCGGAATGCAGTGGAACGTCATGTTCGGCTCCAGCACGGTGCGATCGCCGCGGCGCATGCTGCAGGTCAGCTCGCCCCAGGTCGGCGGATAGCCGATGCCGACCGGATAGCCGATGCGCGAGTCCTTCTCGATGCCGTGTCGGGCGATCGAGGCTGACCAGGTTTCCGCCAGTTCCTCGAGCACGACGCCGAGTTTGACCCGGTCGAGGACGGCGTTCAAACCTTCGGCAATGACATCGGCGACGTGAATCATGCGCTCGGTCGGCCGACCCAGATACAGACAGCGGGAGAGCGGCGAATGGTAGCGGTGCCGCACGCCGCCCTGCTCGATGTAGAAAAACTCGTCGGGCTGCAGCGGCGCCTCGGTCCAGCTCAGATGCGGCGCGGCGCACAGTTCGCCGACCATGGCGTTGGGCGGCTTGCAGGTGAAGGTGCCGCCGAACTCGGCTGTCCCCGCCGTGGTGACCCGATTCAGCTCGGCCATGACATCGCATTGACGGACGCCGACTTCGGCGACGTCGATGGCCGCGCGCAGCGCCGCGGCCGAGATCGCGCCGGCCTGCATCATGTACTCGACCTCGCGGTCGTACTTGCGCAGGCGGATCCAGTTAACCAGCAGAAACGCATCGACGAAGCGCGCGTTGGGAAGGCCGGAGGTCAGGGTCGCGTGCCAGCGGGCGGTGTAGTAGTAGTCGTCCATCTCGACGCCGATCGTCGAATTCGCCCAGCCGTTCTTCTCGATCAGCGCGACCAGCGCCTGCATCGGATGGCGCTCGGCCGAGCCGATGAAGGTGTCGCCGTAGGGGACGATCCGGGAGGCCTCCATGAACACCGTGAACTCGGCCCCGACGGCGTCCATCTTGCGCCCGAACCAAATCGGCTCCTCGTCATCCAGCGCGACGACAACCATCTGCGGGGTGTAGAACGACTGGCCGTCGTAGCCGGTGAGATAGAACTGGTTGGCCGGGCTGGCGATGAGAAGGACATCGATGCCGCGCTCCTGCATCCGCGCCTTGACCCGTGCCAGTCGGTCGAGATACTCGGCCCGCTCGAACAGCATGCGCGGTTGCCGCTTGCGCCCCAGCGCCATCGTTTCATTCATCCGGGAACTCCGATACCAGGTCGATTGATCGAGAAGTTTCTATAGCACCGGATCGGTGCTGTTCGCGATACCGGTTCTAGGGTCGCAGCGAGCGCAGCACCATGTCGACGACGTGAGCGCGGTAGGCGGCGACGTTCTTTTTCTTGCTCAGGTCGCGGTCGAAGATCGCCGACAGGGTGTGGCGGTTGGAGAAATAGAAGTAGCACAGCCCGGCGATCGAGATGTACAGCGCCACCGGATCGAGTCCGGCATGGAACACGCCCTTCTCGACGCCGCGGCGCAGCAGCCCGTCGATCATGCGCACCAGCGGCGAGTGCTTTTCGCGGATGCTCGGCGACAGCTTGAGGTGGCGCGCCTGATGCAGGTTCTCGTCCGCCAGCAGGTGGATCCAGCCCCGGTTCTCTGAGAGGAACTCGAAGGTGAACTCGACCAGCCGCGCGATCCCCTCCTCCGGCTCCAACGTCTCCAGGCTCAGCTCGTGCTCGCGCGAGCGGATGGTGTCGAAGGCCTTCTCCAGCACCGCCAGGTACAGCGCGTCCTTGTCCTCGAAATAGTGGTAGATCATCGCCTTGTTGACGCCGGCCCGCGTGGCGATGGTCTGCACCCGGGCGCCATCGAGGCCGCGGCTGGAGAATTCCTCCAGCGCGGCTCCGAGAATCAGCTCGCGCGTGCGTTCGGCATTGCGTTTATAATGGGTACGCGTTTTGACTTTTTCGGTTTGGCGCTGCGTTGACACGCTGGGTCCTGCCCTCTATGGACAATAGTAACCAACCGGATGGTTAATAGCAGGGAATGACCCCGGTCGTAAAGGACCCGTAACGAAAACGACCGCAAGGGGGGCCCTGTTGAAAATGAGGAAATGGAGGAGGCACATATGGCTCGATTAGGCCGTTTGCTCGGGACAAGCTTGGTTGCCTTCGGCTTGTTCATGGGCGCCGCCCAGGCGGCAACCAAGATCAACTTCATTCTGAACTGGATCGCCGGCGGCGATCACGCACCCTACTACTACGCGCAGAAGATGGGCTGGTACAAGGACGCCGGCATCGACCTGACCATCGAACAGGGCAAGGGCTCGTCGCTGTCGGCGCAACGCGTCGGCGTCGGCAAGAACCAGCTCGGCCTGGCCGACCTGCCGCCGGTGCTGGTGACCATCGCCAAGGGCGCCGAGACGGTTGCCGTCTACAACGTCTACGCCAACTCGCCCTACGGCTTCTACTGGATGAAGAGCTCGGGCATCAGCACGCCCAAGGACTTCGCCGGCAAGAAGATCGGCAACCCGCCGTGGGACGCGGCACGGCAGATGTGGCCGGCCTATGCCGATAACGTCGGCATCGACCCGAAGTCGGTGAAATGGGTCAACATCAAGCCCAACGCCAAGCTCTCGGCACTGAAGGCGGGCTCGATCGACGTCACCACGTCGTTCTACAACATCCACCACATCTTCAAGGCGCAGCTCGGCGCCGACATGGGCTTCTCGCCGGGCAAGGAATACGGCGTTAACCCGTACGGCAACTCGATCATCGCCAACGGCGACTTCCTGAAGAGCAACAAGGCCGCGGTCGGCGCCTTCGTCAAGGTGACGCAGAAGGCCTTCCACGCCTGCGCCCAGGACGCGGCGCCCTGCATCGGTGCCCTGGTCGAGGCCAACAAGGGCCTCAAGGCGGCCAACGAGACGACCAACTGGGGGCTGGTCAAGGAGCTGATGACGGACGAGGTTTCGACCACCGTCGGGCTCGGCTACATGGACGAGAAACGCATGAAGTTCTCGTACGAGCTGTTCGCGCCGTACCTGGCGAAACCGTTCGACCACACCAAGCATTTCACCAACGAATTCATCGACACGTCGGTGAAGATGCCGAAGTAACCCTGACACCTCGCCTGAACATGGCCGCTCGCGCGCGAGCGGCCATTTTTTTGGGTTCAGGTTTTGCCAGCGTCGATTTACGGCCGCAGGAAGCCCAAAATCACATCGATGCAGTGGGCTTCGCGCACGTCCAGCGAGCCGCCCTCCATCAGGTCGCGGTCGAAGATCGTCGACAGGGTGGCGGCATTGGAGAAGTAGAAGTAGCCCAGCGCCGCGATCGAGACGTAGAGCTGCACCGGGTCGACGTCGTTGCGGAACACGCCGGCGGCGTGGCCGCGCTTCAGCAACTGTCCGATCAGGCTGGTCAGCGGGGTGTGCAGTTCCCGGATCTGCGCCGACTTCTTCAGGAACCGCGCCCCGTGCAGGTTCTCGGTGTTCAGCAAGGCGACGAACTCGGGATTCTGGCGGAAGTAGTTGAACGAAAAGCTGATCAGCTTGCGCATGCCGGCCTCGGGGTCCAGGTCCTCGAGGTGCAGGCCGCGCTCGGCGGTGCGGATCTTCTCGTAGGTGCGCTCCAGGACGGCGAGATAGAGCGCCTCCTTGCCGCCGAAGTAGTGGTAGATCATGCGCTTGTTGGCGCCCGATCGGCGCGCGATCTCGTCGACCCGGGCGCCGCTCAGCCCCTTGTCGGAGAATTCCTGGATCGCGGTGCGCAGGATCGCCTCGCGCGTGCGCTCGGGATTGCGCTGCCCGTCCGGCGCGGTATTTTTCGTCGCCATGCTAGTCAATCCCCTCGGCTCCCGTTCTCTGGCGTCGCTTCATAGCGCAATTTCGGTTCCGCTTCCACGGGGTCAATATTTGCCGTCACGCTGCTCGAAGTGCGTCGCCTTGCCCAGGCTGGCACGGCCGCCGGCGACCCAGTCGGCGACCCAGTCAAGCATGCGCTCCAGCGGCACCACCGGATAGCCGAACAGGTCGGCGGCGCGGCCGGTGTTGACCAGCCAGGCGGTCGGCTGCTCCTCGCCGGTGATCCGGGCCTCGACCCCGAAGCGCCGCGCGAAGTTTTCCGCCACGTCGCGAATGCTGACCGTCTCGGCGCCGCTGACGTTGAGCGGGCTCGCCGGCGTCGTGCAGTGATGCAGGGCGCGCAGGGCCTGGCTGTTGGCGTCGCCCTGCCAGATGATGTTGACGTGGCCCATCGAGACGTCGACGGACTCGCCCGCGTACACTTTCTGGGCGACATCGTGCAGCACGCCGTAGCGCATGTCGATGGCGTAGCTGAGCCGGATCAGGCAGCCGGGCGTGCCGTACTGTTGCGAGAAGTGCTGGAACATGCGCTCGCGGCCGACGCAGGAGTTGGCGTATTCGCCCGGCGGCGCCGTCGGCGGCACATCCTCGCTGGCCCCCTGGCGCTGCACGTTGACGAAGGGATAGACGCAGGCGGTCGAGAAGGTGACGATGCGGGAGTCGCGGAAAGCATCGGCGACGATCCCCGGGACGTAGGTGTTCATCGCCCAGGTCAGCGGCTCGGCGCCCGTGGAGCCGAACTTGCGCCCGGCCATGAAGATCACGTTCGCCAGTTTCGGCAGCGCCTCGACCGCGGCACGGTCGAGCAGGTCACAGGCGATGCATTCGATGCCCCAGCCCTCCAACCGCGCGCGCACGTCCGGATCGCTGAACCGGGCGACCCCGACGACGCGTTTGTCGGGTGCGGCGCGCTTGGCCAGGCGGGCCAGGGTCGGACCCATCTTGCCGCCGATGCCGAGCACGAGGATGTCGCCGTCCAGCCGCGCCATGTCGTCGATCAGGGCCTGCGACGGCAGCGTCATGAACTCCTCGAGCGCCGCCTCGTCGGCGAACGACTCGGGGAAGGCCGCGGGTGTCAGAATCTGCATCGTCTTCGACCCCTTGCAGGCGCTTGCCAATTGTAACCATTCAGTTACAATTAACCTATTGCAGTCGGAGAACAAAGAACAAATTTAGAAAGGACCCACTTCCAACGCCCACTCGACCCTGATCGGAACCGGAATTTCGCGCATGCAAGACGGCTTTCAAGGACTGGCCCGCAGAATGCTTTCACCCGGTGACGCCAAGTTGGCCGGCGCCCTGGTGCGCGAGGCCGGATGGAACCAGGTCGACGCCGACTGGCGCCTGATGATCGAGACCGGAGAGGCGGTCGGCCTGTTCACCCAGCGCGGCACGCCCGAACAGCTCGTCGCCACCGCCCTGTCGCTGCCGCACGGTCCCGATTTCGCCTGGATCAGCATGGTCCTGGTCAGCGCCGCCTGGCGCCGCCGCGGCCTGGCGACGACACTGCTGCGCGACCGCATCGACGCCGTTGTGGGGCGCGGCGCGACGCCGATGCTGGACGCCACCGAGGACGGGCGCGAAGTCTACCTGCCGCTCGGTTTCCGCGACCTCTATCCGATCTCGCGCCTGCAGGTCGACGAGTTGCCGCATCTGGCCCGGCCGCCGCACCGGGCCACGCCGATCAGCGAGCTCGACCTGGAAACATTGCGCACCTGGGACGCCGATCGATTCGGCGCCGACCGCTGCCCGGTGTTGCAGGCGATCCGCGAGCGGGCGCCCGAACGGGCCTGGATCCTGCGCCACGCCGGCGGCGATATCGCCGGCTACGTGCTCGGCCGCGACGGCCTGAACGCAAGCCAGATCGGTCCGCTGATGGCGGAGGATACGGAGAGCCCGCGCGAACTGCTCGAAGCGGCAATGACGGATCTCGCCGGACCGGTGTTCATCGACGTGCCGGACCGGCATGGGGAGTTGACGGACTGGCTCGGCGGATTGGGCTTCACCCGCCAGCGCGGCTTCGTGCGAATGGCGCACGAACGCGACCAGCCGTTCGACAATCCGGACGCCACCTTCGTCATCGCCGGGCCCGAACTGGGGTGACGCGATGAGCGAACCCCGCGACATCCTGCGCGCCCTGCTCGACGCCGCCCTCGCCGCCGCCGACCCGGCGCACAGCCTGGCCGCCTTCGTTCCCGAACCACCGGCCGGGCGCACCGTGGTGATCGGCTTCGGCAAGAGCGGCGCGGCGATGGCGCGGGCGCTGGAGGCGGCCCGGGAGGGGCCACTGCAGGGGCTGGTCGTCACCCGCTACGGCCACGGGGTCGAGACCGAAACCATCCGCGTGCTGGAAGCGTCGCACCCGGTGCCGGACCAGGCCGGCGTCGACGCCTCGCGGGCGATCCTCGGGGAAGTCGCCGGACTGAGCGCCGACGACCTGGTGATCTGCCTGATTTCGGGTGGCGGCTCGGCGCTTTTGACCCTGCCGCCGGATACGGTGAGCTTGGCCGAGCAGCAGGCGCTGACCCAGGACATGCTCGCCTGCGGCGCCACCATCAGCGAGATCAACACCGTGCGCAAGCACCTGGAGCAGGTCAAGGGCGGCCGCCTCGCGGCGGCTTGTGCGCCGGCGCGGGTGGTGTCACTGATCATCTCCGACGTGCCCGGTGACGATCTCTCGGCGATCGCCTCGGGACCGACGGTCGGCGACCCGACGACGGCGGCCGAGGCGCGCGAGTTGCTCGCCCGTTACGGCATCACACCCGCCCCGTCCATCGCCACGCACCTGGACAGTCCGGCGGCCGAGACCCCGGATCCCGATGATCCGATCTTCACCAGCGTGGAGAACCGCCTGATCGCGACGCCGCAGATGAGCCTCGAGGCGGCGGCGGCCAAGGCCCGCGAACTGGGCCTGACCCCGGTGATCCTCAGCGACCGCATCGAGGGCGAGTCGCGCGAGGCGGCCAAGGTAATCGCCGGCATCGCGCGGCAGGCGCAGACCCACGGGCAGCCGGCCCGGGCGCCCTGCGTGCTGCTGTCCGGCGGCGAGACCACGGTGACGCTCAGCGAGACCGGCCGCGTCAAGGGCCGCGGCGGGCCGAACACCGAGTTCCTGCTGTCCCTCGCCATCGCGCTCGACGGCCAGCCGGGCATCCACGCCATCGCCTGCGACACCGACGGGGTCGACGGCTCCGAGGACAACGCCGGCGCCGTGGTCGGCCCCGACACCCTCGAGCGCGCCCGGGCGTGCGGCATGAAGCCGATCGACTTCCAGGGCGACAACGACGCCTGGGGTTTCTTCGACGCCCTCGGCGACCTGGTCGTCACCGGTCCGACCCTGACCAACGTCAACGATTTCCGCGCCGTGCTTATTCTCTGATCTTCAGGCCGAACAGCCGCAGACCGTTGCGGTAGGCGATCGCCGAGCGCGCCGGCTCGGGCAGTTGCGCTAGCCAGTTGCGGTTGATGCGGATCAGGTCCTCGTAGGCCTGCCACTGGAAATTGGCATAGGTGTCGGAGCCGACCAGGAAGCGGTCGGGAAAGCGCAGCAACAGCGCCCGCCAGCGCGGCGCCAGGCGGCCACCCGGCGCGATCGCGTCCTCGCGGAACGACAGGTCGGCGTGCAGGGTCGGGTACCGCGCCATGGTCGCCTCGACGACCTCGACCGGATCGACCATGCCGGCGTGCACCCACAGGATGCCGACCTCGGCATCGATGTCGTACAGCATGTCGACCGCCGCGGCGTCGGCGTGCACGTGCAGCAGCACCTCGTGCTTGCGGGCCAGCGCGACGACGCCGGCGAGGAAATCCCGGTCGCGGTCGCGCTCGGTCAGGACATGGAACTCGCCGATGGCGACGAAGCGGTGCTTGCCCAGCCATGCCTCCAGGTACTGAAGAGATCTCTCGTGGCCGATCCAGTTGTCGATCCCGACGACGCCGTAGTACGGGCGGATCGCCGGGATCACGCGCCCGGGATCGGCGGCGAGCAGGCTCTGCGTGCCGGCGACGGGGCTGCTCGAGACCAGGACCCAGCGTACGCCGTTCTCGTCGAACAGGCGCTTGACCTCGGCCACCGGATAGTCGCCCCAGGCGCCGGAACTGTAGTGCACATGGGCGTCGAAGATCGGCAGCTCGTCGCGCTCGGCGGCACCGACGCAGGCGCCGAGCAAAAGGACCAGCGGCAGGAGGCGGCTAATCACCGAACTCGGCGCGCAGCGCGGCACCGTGCTAATCCAGCGCCGGCACGGGACCCAGCGCGACCGTCTCGCCACGCACCTGCGCCGGCGGAACCGTGACATTGGCCGGACCCGAAGGAGTCTCGACCGTGGTGCGTTCGGTGTGTGGATGGGTGGAAATTTCGGCGACGGTGTTGACCGCGGCGTAGGGCACGCCAGACTCGATCATGCGCCGCTCGGCCTCGTCGAAGGGCATCGATTCGAGGATCGCGTTGATCGCCGCGTCCAGCGCCTCGCGGTGCTTGACCCGGTCCATGATCTCCTTGAAGCACGGGTCCTCGAGCAAGGCGGGGGCCTGCAGCACAACGGAGGCGAAGCTCTGCCACTGGCCGTTGTTCATCGCCCCGACCAGAATCTCGCGGCCGCCGGCGACGGCATAGGCGCCGTAGGGCGCGATCAGCGGATGCCCGAGCCCGGTGCGCGGCCAGTCCTTGCCGGCATAGTCGTGGTGCAGCAACGGCACCGACATCCAGTCCATCATGGCGCCGAACATCGAGACGTGAATGGCGCAGCCCTCCCACGTGTCGCGGCGCGCGTACAGCGCCTCGAGAATCGCCGCGTGGGCGTACATGCCGGTGCCGACGTCGACCGCCGAGACGCCGATGCGCCCGGGCGCGTGGTGGGTGCCGGTGATCGAGCACATGCCGCTCTCGGCCTGGATCATCAGGTCGTAGGCGCGGCGCTCGGCGTACGGCCCGTCCTCGCTGAAGCCGGCGATGTCGCAGGTGATCAGGCGCGGATTGAGCGCCCGCATGTCGCGCCAGCCGAAGCCGGCGCGTTCGGCCGCGCCCGGCCCCAGGTTCTGGATCAGCACGTCGGCGCGTGAAATCATGTTGCGCAGAACCGCCGCGTCCTCCTCCCGGCCATAATCGAGCACGATCGATTCCTTGCCGCGGTTGAGCCAGACGAAGAAGGCGATCTCGCCGTGGACCACTCAATGGGGGCAGGCCAGGCCACGTCGACGCCCTCGGCCTACGGGCCCAGGTGGCGCTGCGCCGGGGCACGTTCCAGGACGCCGAGAACTACGCCGTCCAGGCTCTCGACCGCGCGCCGGACCATGCTCCCAGCCTGTTGATCGCCGGCTCGGCCGCCTTCGCCCTGGGCCACGACGAACTGGCCGACAAGCACCTGTCCGCTTATCTGGCGGCGCATCCCGACGACGACGAGACGCGACGCCTGTACGGCGCGGTGATGACCCGCATGGGCAGGAGCGCCGAGGCGCTGCGCGCGATCGGCGTGACCCCTGAACTGCTGCGCGAAAACCCCAACCATCCGGTGCTGTTGCGGGTGATCGGCCAGGTGCACATGGTGGCCGGGAATCCGCGCCAGGCCGTCGACATATCCAGCCGGCTGGTCGAGCGTGATCCGGATTCGCTGGAAGACCGCTACCGTCTCGCCGGCGCCTACGAGGCGGCCGGGGACCAGGCCGGCCTCGAACGTCAGCTCACCGCGATCCTCGACGCCGATCTGCAGAACGGCATCGCGCTGTTCAACCTGGCCCGCCTGCGGGTCGAGCAGCGCAAGCTGGACGCGGCGAAGAAGATGCTGGCCCAACTCCAGGCAGCCAATCCGGAGGCGGCGCCCCTGTTCGAGTTGGAAGGCCGCATAGCCACCCTGGAGCGGCGCCCGGACGACGCCATCCGCGCCTATCAGACGGCGATCAGCCACATGGCCGAGCCGAACCGCGACATGACCCTGCCGCTGGTCCGCACGCAATGGAACAAGGGCGACCACGACGGCGCCCTCGCGACCCTGCGCGGCTGGCTGGACAGGAACGAAGCGGATGTCGCCGGCCGCGCCCTGTTGGCCGACTACCACCTGCACAAGGAACAGCTGGCGCCGGCGATCGCCGAGTACGAGCAGATCGTCGCGCTCGAACCGCGCAACTGAGCGGCGCGCAACAACCTCGCCTGGGCCCTGATGAAGCGCGACGCGCACGCCCAGGCGGCCGAGCAGATCGAGCGGGCGCTCGCCGATTCCGGCAACCAGGTCGGGGTTTTGGACACCGCCGGACAGATCTATCTGGCCAAGGGCGAAGTCAAGAAGGCGGTCGATCTGCTGCGCCGGGCCACCGGCGATAGCGCCGACACGCCCGAGTTCAAGACCATGCGCCTACACCTGGCGCAGGCCCTGGCGGCGGACGGCAAGACCGACGAGGCGATCAAGATCCTGCGCGCGATCCTGGTCAAGAAAGCCGGCTTCGCCGAACGCGCCGACGCCAAGGCGCTGTACCGCGAGCTGTCGCGCGAGCAGCCGCCGCAATGAAAAACGGGCGCCGAAGGGCGCCCGTTTCGGGGATCACAGGAGAATTCGGGTCAGGCGAGGCGCCGCCGCCGGGCCAAACCCAGTCCGGCCAGTCCGACCGCCAGCAGGGCGAGCGTGCCGGGCTCGGGAATCTTGTTCGGATCACCGGTCGGATCGGTGCCACCGATCGGCTTGGTCGGTTCGGTCGGCTTCTTCTCTTCCTTGTCGTCCGGATCGTAGTACAGGGTGACGTGGCTCAGCGTGGCGATGCCCTTGCCGCTGGCCGGCTCCAGGATCGGCAGCACGATGCTGTCGATGGTGCAGCCGTTGGTGCACCAGCCGCCCGAGGTCACCGGCATGTGCGGCGACGGGTTCTTGGTGTAGTCGAGCAGCAGGAAGTTCTTCGCCGCCTTGATCACCACGGCGTAGATGTTGACGATCGCCGTCCAGGTGCCGACATAGGCGGAGCCGCCGATGGTCGAGGTTCCCTTGCCGGGCCCCTCGTTGAAGCCGGCGACCGGGCCGCGGGCCCAGACCTCCAGCGCCAGGCTGGTGTCCGACAGGAAGGTGTTGATGTCCTTCTTGCTGCCGCCGCCGCCGCCGGCGCCGCAGTCGTTGCCAGCGATCTTCTGCACGCTTTGCAGCGTGGCATGAGAGGTGCCGGGAAGGGAAAGCCAGATGATCGCCGCACAAGCCAGCACCATCAGGCGTGAAAGCCGATTATTCATGATCGCCCCAAGAGTTTGCTTCGTCCTTATTCGCTCGCAGGTCTAAATATAAGCAATTTTGGTGCCACCACGATGAAACGAGGTATTTCAATACGTTGGCGTCATCACGAATAGTTGATTACTCGTTTTTATAAGAAAATTCGACAATCATTCTTGAGAAAAAGTGCTCAAGCTTGGGCAACAATCCGAGGGGAGATTTTTCTGGATTTGAGCGCAGGTTAATGGCCGACAAGGCTGCGGCGTCGGCCGATTTCGCCCACCATGGCATCGATTTCCCGAGTTGACAGTCCGCCCGCGCCGGACATGATCGCCGCTGCGCATTCGTTAACGTCTTAACTGAGGACCGCCGCCCATGCCCCGCTTCACCACCCGTCCGGAAATCCTCGGCACCTTCCGCGTCGTCGCCTCGACCCACTGGCTGGCCACCGCCGCCGGCATGGCGGTGCTGGAGCAGGGCGGCAACGCCTTCGACGCCGCCGTCGCCACCGGCTTCGCGCTGCAGGTGGTCGAGCCGCACTTGAACGGGCCCGGCGGCGACGTGCCGATCATCGTCAACCGCGCCGGCACCGACCGGGTCGACGTGATCTGCGGCCAGGGCACGGCGCCGGCCAGCCTGCAGGCCTTCCGCGATCTCGGTCTCGACATCGTGCCCGGCACGGGTTTGCTGCCGGCGGTGGTACCAGGCGCCTTCGACGCCTGGATGCTGCTGCTGCGCGACTGGGGCACAATGCGCCCGCGCGAGGTGATGCAGTACGCGATCGGCTACGCCCGCGACGGCTACGCCCTGGTGCCGAACATCTGCAACACCATCGATCATATGCAGCAAGTATTCCGCGACGAGTGGCCGAGCTCGGCCGAGATCTGGCTGCCCGGCGGCGACGTGCCGGCCGCCGGCACCCGCTTTTGCATGCCGGCGCTGGCCGACACCTACGAGCGGGTGCTGAGCGAGGCGGAGAGCGCGGGAGCGGACCGCGAGGCGCAGATCGAGGCGGCACGGCGGACCTGGTCGCAGGGCTTCGTCGCCGAGGCGATCGACAGCTTCTTCCGCACGGCCGAGATCATGGACACCAGCGGCACCCGCCACCGCGGCCTGCTGAGCGGTGACGACATTGCCGGCTGGCAGGCCACGGTCGAGGCGCCGGCGACCTACGACTACCACGGCTACACCGTCTGCAAGACCGGCCCCTGGGGCCAGGACCCGGCGCTGCTGCAGCAGCTCGCCCTGCTCAAGGGCATCGATTTCTCCTGCATGCAGGAGACCGATCCCGACTTCGTGCACTACGTCATGGAGGCCGCCAAACTCGCCTTCGCCGACCGCGAGGCGTTCTACGCCGACCCCGACTTCGTCGAGGTGCCGATGGACGTGCTGCTCGGCGACGCCTACAACGACGTCCGCCGCGGCCTGATCGGCGACACCGCGTCGCTCGAGATCCGGCCCGGCGAGATCCCCGGTTTCGGCGGCACCGTGGTGGTGCGCGAGAAGGGCTCGACCGCCGCCGGCGGACCCGGGGTCGGCGAGCCGACGGTGGCCAAATACACCACCCCGGCGCCGAGCGCGCTGGGCGCCGGTAAACCCGACCCGATGCACGAACGCGGCGCCACCAAGGGCGACACCTGCCACTTCGACATCATCGACCGCGACGGCAACATGGTCGGCGGCACGCCCAGCGGCGGTTGGTTGCAGAGTTCGCCGGCGGTGCCGGGTCTTGGATTCTGCCTCACCAACCGCGGCCAGATGTTCTGGCTGGACGAGAGCAGCCCGGCCTGCATCGCGCCCGGCAAGCGGCCGCGCACGACGCTGAGCGTCAACCTGGCGCTGCGCGACGGCGAGCCCTACATGGTTTTCGGCACCCCGGGCGGCGACCAGCAGGACCAGTGGTCGCTGCAGTTCTTCCTGCGCCACGTGCACTTCGGGCTCAACCTGCAGGAAGCGATCGACGCGCCGAGCTTCCACACCGCGCACTTCCCCAGCTCGTTCTATCCGCGCGAGTGCGATCCCGGACATCTGGCGCTGGAGGGCCGATTCCCCGCCTCCACCATCGACGAACTCGCCCGCCGCGGCCACCGGGTCGAGGTCCAGGACGACTGGTCGATCGGCCGCATGAGCGCCGCCGCGCGCGACGGCGACCTGCTCAAGGCCGCCGCCAACCCGCGCTTCATGCAGGGCTACGCCGCCGGGCGCTGAGGATTAGGCTCTTCCCGCGATCACCGAGCCGCCGTCGACCTGAATCGTCGCGCCGGTGACGTAGGCGCCGGCGCGCGAGGCCAGATAGATGGCCACCCCGGCCATGTCCGCGGGCGTGCCGATGCGGTTCAGCGGCACCATGGCGCGGATCGCGTCACCCTGCTCGCGCAAGGTCGCCGCCATCATCTGGCTCTCGAACGGGCCCGGGGCAACGGCGTTCACCGTGATCCGCCGGGGCGCCAGACGGTAGGCCATGACCCGGCTGAGGTGGATGATGCCAGCCTTGCTGGCCGGGTAGGAATAGGTCTCGGCCCTGGGCGTGCCGATACCGTCGATCGAGCCGATGTTGATCACCCGCGCCGGATCGGCGTCCGAGGCCGCCGCCTCCAGTTGCGGCAGCAGCGCCAGGGTGAGGAAGAACGGCGCCTTGACGTTGAGGTCCATGACCTTGTCCCAGCCGCTTTCCGGAAACTCGGCGAACGGCGCGCCCCAGGCGGCACCGGCGTTGTTGACCAGGATGTCGAGGCGCTCCTCGCGCTCGGCCAGCGCCGCGGCGAGGGCCTTGATCCCGTCCATGCTGGAGAGGTCGGCCGGCAGCGACACGCAGGTGCCCGCCGCGGACAGCTCGGCGGCATAGGCGTCGCAGACCTCGGCCTTGCGCGAGGAAATGTAGACGCGGGCGCCATTTTCGACATAACCGCGCGCGATCATCGCGCCGATACCGCGCGAGCCGCCGGTGACCAGCGCCACCTTGCCGTCGATGGAAAACAGGTTTTTCAATGCCTTGGCCTCCTCAACCTGGGATACCGCCGCCGTCGTTTCCGGCTCGGTGGTCGTCTTCGCGCCATCTTAATCGTTCGCATACGAATTGTCTTTGTTCCGTTGACTTCGATCCGCATCCGCACCAAACTTTAGCCAAGTTCAAGCGTCCGGGCGCACAACCACCGGACATAAAACCGGGGAGCCGCAACCCAAAAAAACCGGGCGGTTCCCGGGCAATAGCAAAACACTAGGGAGGCTACTTTGATTCGTACCGTACTGAAGAAGATTCACGTCGGCGCCGGCGCCGCGGTGATCGCGGGCATGATGTCGACGACGGCGCTCGCCGCGGATACCGTCAAACTCGGTTTCATCGAGCCGCTGTCCGGTCCGGTCGCCGCCGTCGGCCGCGACCTGCTGGAGCAGTTCGAATACATCGTCGGCGAGATCAACGCCGCTGGCGGCGTGCTCGGCGGCAAGAAGATCGAGATCGTGCAGCTCGACAACGCCATGAACGCCGAGAAGAGCATCCAGCAGTTGAAGAAGGCGATCGACTCGGACATCAAGTTCGTCACCCAGGGCGTCGGCTCGAACCACGCGCTGAACATCATCAAGTTCCTGGCCAAGCACAACAAGCGCAACCCGGACAAGCGGGTCGTCTACCTCAACAATTCCGCCGTGACCACGGCCTTCACCAACGAGCTGTGCTCGTTCTGGCACTTCCGCTTCGACGCCAACGTCGACATGAAAGTGGCCGCCCTGACCGCGCGCATGGGTCAGGACAGTTCGATCAAGAAGGTCTACATGGTCAACCAGAACTACGCCTACGGAAAATCGTTCCAGGCTGCCGCCCGGCGCATGCTGCCCGAGCGGGCGAAGGGCGCGAGCCTGGTCGGTGACGAGCTGATCGTGCCGTTCGGCAAGGTCAAGGACTTCACGCCGTACATCGCCAAGATCCAGGCCGCCGGCGCCGACACGATCCTGACCGGCAACTGGGGTCCCGACCTCGCCCGCTTCGTCACCGCGGCGGCATCCTCCGGCCTGAAGGCGCAGTTCTACACCATCTACGGCGGCATCCCGAGCTCGATCAACGCGATCGGCGCCGAGAACTACAAGAAGGTCAAGCTGAAGCAGGTCACCGAGTACCACGACAACGACCCGAAGAACTCGAAGGCGGCGCGCGCCTCGGCCGACGGCTTCCTCGCGGCGACCCAGAAGACCTGGTACGCCGACCGCTACCGCTGGCTGCTGCACATGTTCGCCGCCGCCCTGAACAAGGCCGGCAGCGACGATCCGGTGGCGGTCGCCAAGGCGCTCGAGGGCATGACCTACGACGGCCCCAACGGCCAGGTCGTGATGCGCGCCAGCGATCACCAGATCCAGCTGCCGATGGTCATCTCGACGGCGACCACGAACTACAACGCGCAGCCGTTCACCTACGCCGGCAAGAGCATGGGCATCGGCTGGAAGACCGACGCCTGGATCCCGCGCGACACGGTCGGGCTGCCGACCACCTGCAAGATGAAGCGGCCGTAAGCCGCCGACATTCAAACGAGCGGCCCGCGCCCGTGCGCGGGCCGTTTCGATGCCGGTGATCTCTTCTGCCCGGTCCGGCCGGGGGATACTGGGGGCCGCAGCGGGAGGTTTTCGTGGAAGTCTTAGTTTTCTCCCTTTTCAACGGGGTGCTCTACGGCATGTTGCTGTTCATGCTGTCGAGCGGCCTGACGCTGATCTTCAGCATGATGGGCGTGCTCAACTTCGCGCACGCCAGCTTCTTCATGCTGGGCGCCTATTTCGCCTTCACGATCAGCCAGTTCACCGGCTTCGGCACCGCTCTGATCGTGGCGCCGATCATCGTCGGGGTCCTCGGCGCGCTGGTCGAGAAGTACGGCCTGCGCAAGGTGCACAAGTTCGGCCACGTCGCCGAGCTGCTGTTCACCTTCGGCCTAGCCTTCGTCATCGAGGAACTGGTTCAGTTGATCTGGGGCAAGATCCCGCAGCCGTACCTGGTGCCGGAATCGATGAACTTCGCCGCCTTCAACTGGCTCGGCCTCGACTATTCGTTCTATCGCCTGTTCCTGCTGGTGGTCACGGTCGGCATTTTCGTCGCGCTTTTCTGGTTGCTGACGCGGACCCGCGTCGGCCTGATCATCCAGGCCGCGCTGACCCACCCCGAGACCGTCTCCTCGCTCGGCCACAACGTGCCCAGGGTGTTCATGATGGTGTTCGGCTTCGGCTGCGCGCTGGCCGCCGTCGCCGGCGTGCTGGGCGGCAACATCCTCGGCACCGAACCGGCGATGGCGATCCAGCTCGGCCCGATCGTGTTCGTGGTCATCGTCGTCGGCGGCCTCGGCTCGCTCGGTGGTGCGCTGGTCGCGTCGCTGTTCATCGGCATCATGGACAACCTGGCGGTCACCTTCGACTGGCCGTTCGGCAAGTTCTTCGCCGTGTTCGGGCTCGACCCGAACGCCATCGAGGGCATCGCCCAAGACCTGGTCAACATGACCTCGGCCCAGGTCGCGCCGGTGCTGCCCTACCTGCTGCTGGTGCTGATGCTGATCTTCCGCCCGCGCGGCCTGTTCGGGACCCGCGATGTATGAACGGCATGGTTTCCAGGCTCGGCATCTGGGTCGCCTTCGCCGTCGTCATGCTGATCATGCCGGCGATCTTCACGTCGAGCTACGCCATGTCCATCGTCAGCCAGATGGGCGTGGCGATGATCTTCGCGCTGGCTTACAACATGCTGCTCGGCCAGGGCGGCATGCTCAGCTTCGGCCACGCCATCTACTTCGGCCTGGCCGGCTACTTCACGGTGCACTTCATCAACCTGATCGGCGAGGACGCCCTACCCTACTTCCCGATCAGCCTGATGCCGCTGTTCGGCGGTCTGGTCGGGCTGGCCTTCGGCACCGCCATCGGCTTTGTCTCGACCCGGCGCGCCGGCACCGCCTTCGCCATGATCTCGCTCGGTTTTTCCGAACTGGTGGTCGCCCTGACCCTGATCCTGATCGCCTTCTTCAACGGCGAGGAGGGCGTACAGACCGACCGCTGGGTCGGGCCCGAACCGTTCGGCATCACCTTCGGGCCGGACATGCAGATCTATTACCTGATCGCGGTCTGGGCCTTCATCAGCGTGGTCGCCATGTACCTGCTGACCAAGACCCCGTTCGGGCGCATGTCGAACGCGGTCCGGGACAACCCGGAACGCACCGAGTTCATCGGCTACAGCACCCAGCGGGTGCGCTGGCTGGCGTTCGCGCTGTCGTCCTTCTTCGCCGGTGTCGCCGGCGCCCTGCACGCGCTGATCTTCGAGCACGTCGGCTTCGAGACCGTCGGCCTGCAGCAGTCCGGCCTGGTGCTGTACACCACCTACATCGGCGGCGTCGGCCATTTCCTGGGACCGATCCTCGGCGCCGTGCTGATCACCACGCTGAACGGCACGCTGAGCAGCATCACCGAGGCCTGGTACCTCTACCTGGGCGTCCTGTTCGTGATCGTGGTCATGTTCTCGCCTGGCGGGCTGGCCGGCCTGGTGATGATGCACGAGCCGATCTGGAAGGTCGACGCGCGGCTGCTCGGCGGCATGGCCATGCCGTACCTGGCGGCGCTGGGCAGCACCGTCGTCGCCGGCGTCGGCTTGATCGGCATGATCGAGATGCTGTATCACATCAAGGCAACGACCATCGGCAGTATGGAGATGGCCCTGTTCGGCATACCCACCGACACCACGGCGGTGTTGCCGTGGATCATCTACGCCGCGATCGCCGTCGTCGGCTTTTTCCTGTGCCGCCTGACCTATCCCGGTGCCGCCCGCGCCTGGGGCGCGGCGGTGCTCGAGATCCAGGCGAGGATGGGTAGATGACCGCGGCGCTGGAACTGAGGGGCCTGCACAAGAGCTTCGGCCCGACCCCGATCATCCGCGGCGTCGACCTGGCGATCGAGACCGGCGAGCTGCACGCTATCATCGGCCCCAACGGCGCCGGCAAGTCGACGCTGTTCCACTTGATCAGCGGCCGCTACGAGGTCACCGAGGGCAGCATCCACCTGAATGGCAACGAGATCACCAACATGCGGCCCTACGACATCAACCGCATGGGGCTCAGCCGCAGCTTCCAGGTGACCAACATCTTCCCGCGCATGAGCGTGTTCGAGAACGTGCGCTGCGCCCTGCTCTACGGCATGGGCCACAAGTACAAGTTCTGGAGCCTGGTCAGCCGCAGCCGCGACCTGACCGAGCGCACCGAGCGGGTGCTGGAGGAAGTCAGCCTGACGGCGCAGCGCAACGTGCTCGCCGGGCTGCTGTCCTATGCCGACCAGCGGGCGCTTGAGATCGGCATCACCATCGCCGGCGGCGCCGACGTGATCATGCTGGACGAACCGACCGCCGGCATGAGCCACACCGAGACCGACCGCGCCGTCGCGCTGATCCGCCAGGTCGCCGCCGGGCGCACCCTGATCATGGTCGAGCACGACATGAGCGTGGTGTTCGACCTGGCGCACCGTATCTCGGTGCTGGTCTACGGCGAGATCATCGCCAGCGACGAACCCGAGAAGGTGCGCGCCAGCGCCGCGGTGCAGGAAGCCTATTTGGGTACCGAGCACGGCAATGGCGAGGGGGGGAGCGGCGCCGATGCTTGAAGCCAGGGAACTGCACGCCTACTACGGCAAGAGCCACGTCCTGCACGGCGTCAACCTGCAGGTCGGCGACGGCGAGATCGTCAGCCTGCTGGGCCGCAACGGCGTCGGCCGCTCGACCACCATCAAGGCGATCATGGGCGAGGTGCCGCCGCAGGGCTCGATCACTTTCAACGGCCAGGAGATCGCCGGCAAGCCGGCACACGAGATCGCCCACATGGGGCTCGGCTACGTGCCCGAGAACCGCGACATCTTCCCGACCCTGACCGTGCGCCAGAACCTGATCCTGGGCATGAAGTCGACCAAGCAGACCGGACGCTGGTCGATGGACGACATGTTCGACCTGTTCCCCAACCTGCGCGAACGCGCCGACGTCGCCGGCGGCGTGCTGTCGGGCGGCGAGCAGCAGATGCTGACCATGTGCCGCACCCTGATGGGGGATCCGGACCTGATCATGGTCGACGAGCCGACCGAGGGCCTGGCGCCGAAGATCGTCGAGCAGGTCGCGCGCCTGCTGGAGGAGATCGCCCGGCGCAAGGTCTCGGTGCTGCTGGTCGAGCAGAAACTGACCATCGCGCTGGCGATTTCCGCGCGTGTCTATGTGATGGGACATGGTAAGATCGTGTTCGAGGGAACCCCGGACGAACTGAACGCCAACGAAGACGTACGCAAGGAGTGGCTCGAGGTCTGAGATCCAGGCCGACGGGGCGCCCGCACGCTGCAGCATAATTTTTCTGTGTTGTTTCGAGGATCACATGAGCGAACTTGTCTCCTATGAACGCCGCGGCGCCGTCGCCGTCGTGATGGTCAACAACCCGCCGGTGAACGCGCTGGCCCAGGGCGTGCGCCAGGGCCTGAAGGAGGGTGTCGAGGCCGGCAACAACGATGCCGAGGTCAAGGCCATCGTTGTCATCGGCGGCGGCCGCACCTTCCCGGCCGGCGCCGACATCACCGAGTTCGGCAAGCCGATGGCCGAGCCGGGCCTGGGCGCGGTGATCGATTCGATGGAGATGAGCGACAAGCCGGTGATCGCGGCGATCCACGGCACCGCGCTGGGCGGCGGCCTGGAGATCTGCCTCGGCTGCCACTTCCGCGTCGCCGCACCGACGGCGCAGGTCGGCCTGCCCGAGGTCAACCTCGGCATCCTGCCCGGCGCCGGCAGCACCCAGCGCACGCCGCGCCTGGTCGGCGCCGAGGCTGCGCTGCAGATGATCACCTCGGGCAGCTTCGTCAAGGCGCCGAAGGCCAGGGACATGGGCCTGATCGACGAGATCGTCGAGGGCGACCTGCTGGACGGCGCCGTCGCCTACGCCGAGACCGTCATCGCCGAGGGCCGGCCGATCCGGCGCACCCGCGACCTGACCGTCGAGGCCGACCCGGCGCTGTTCGAGAATTTCGAGAAGGGCATCGCGCGCAAGGCCCGCGGCTTCCTCGCGCCGTTCGCCTGCATCGAGGCGGTGCGCAATTCGACCACCATGCCGTTCGACGAGGGGATCAAGGCCGAGCGCGAGCTGTTCATGAACCTGGTCACGTCCGACCACTCCAAGGGCCAGCGGCACATCTTCTTCGCCGAGCGCGGCGCCAACAAGATCCCCGACGTGCCGCGCGACACCCCGGTGCGCGAGATCGCCAAAGTCGGCATCGTCGGCGCCGGCACCATGGGCGGCGGCATCGCCATGAACTTCGTCAACGTCGGCATCCCGGTGACCCTGATCGACGTCGACCAGGAGGGCCTGGAGCGCGGCCTCGCGGTGATCGCCGGCAACTACGCCAACACGGTCAAGAAGGGACGGCTCACGCAGGAAGCCATGGACCAGCGCATGGGCCTGATCACCGGCTCGACCGACATCGCCGACCTGGCCGACGTCGACCTGGTGATCGAGGCGGTGTTCGAGGGCATGGACCTGAAGAAGGAGATCTTCGCCAAGCTCGACGCCACCTGCAAACAGGGCGCGATCCTGGCCACCAACACCTCGACCCTGGACGTCAACGAGATCGCCGATACCACCAGCCGGCCCGAGGACGTCATCGGCCTGCACTTCTTCAGCCCGGCGAACGTCATGCGGCTGCTGGAGATCGTGCGCGGCGCCAAGACCTCACACGAGGTCATCGCCACCTCGATGAAGCTGGCCAAGGCGATCCGCAAGGTCGGCGTGCTGGTCGGCGTCTGCGACGGCTTCGTCGGCAACCGCATCCTCGCCGCCTACCTCAACCAGGCCTTCCAGATGCTCGAGGAAGGTGCCCTGCCGGCGCAGGTGGACAAGGTCATGTTCGACTTCGGCCTCGCGATGGGGCCGTTCGCGATGGGTGACCTGGCCGGCAACGACGTCGGCTGGCGGGTGCGCAAGGAGCGCTTCCCCGAGGCGACGCGGGATGCGAGCTACGTCGGCACCATCGCCGACAGGCTGTGCGAGGCCGGCCGCTTCGGCCAGAAGACCCGCAAAGGCTGGTACGACTACGCCGAGGGCAGCCGCACGCCGATCCCGTCCGACGAGGTCGAGAAGGTGATCATCGCGGTCAGCGAGGAAAAGGGCATCGCCCGGCGCGAGATTTCGGACGAGGAGATCCTCAAGCGCTGCCTCTACGCCATGAGCAACGAGGGCGCCAAGATCCTCGAGGAGGGCATCGCCCTGCGCTCCAGCGACATCGACGTGGTCTACGTGTTCGGCTACGGCTTCCCGGTCTACCGCGGCGGCCCGATGTTCCACGCCGACCTGCAGGGGCTTAGCAACGTCCATGCCGACATCAAGGCCTTCCACGAACAGTTGGGCGAGGCCTGGACGACGGCTCTGCTGATCGAGCAATTGGTCGGCGAAGGCAAGTCGTTCGGCGACCTGTAAAAAAACAAACATCCCGGGGAGGACACATCATGAAGGAAGCGGTCATCGTCTCCACCGCGCGCACGCCAATCGGCAAGGCCTACCGCGGCGCGTTCAACAACACCGAGGCGCCGACCCTGGGCGGCCACGCCATCGCGGAAGCCGTGCGCCGCGCCGGCGTCGAGCCGGACGAGGTCGACGACGTGGTCATGGGCGCTGCGATGCAGCAGGGCAGCCAGGGCACCAACACGGCGCGGCAGTGTGCGCTGGCCGGCGGCCTGCCGGTAAGCGTGGCCGGCATGTCGATCGACCGGCAGTGCTCCTCGGGCCTGATGGCGATCGCCACCGCGGCGAAGCAGATCGTCGAGGACGACATGCCGATCGTGGTCGGCGGCGGCTTGGAATCCATCAGCCTGGTGCAGAACGAGAACTGGAACTCGTACCGGGCCCAGGACCCGCGCCTGCTCGAGCTGATCCCCAACATGTACATGCAGATGATCGACACCGCCGAGGTGGTGGCGAAAAGGTACGGAGTCAGCCGCGAGGACCAGGACGCCTACGCCCTGCAGAGCCAGCAGCGCACCGCGGCGGCGCAGCAGGCCGGCAGGATCGACGCCGAGCTGGCGCCGATGACCTCGACCAAGGGCGTGATGAACAAGGAGACCAAGGAGGTCGCTTTCGAGGAGGTGACGCTGGAGAAGGACGAGGGCAACCGGCCGCAGACCAACCTCGAGGGCCTGGCGAGTTTGGGCCCGGTGCGCGGCGACGATCACTGCATCACCGCCGGCAACGCCAGCCAGCTCTCCGACGGCGCCTCGGCCAGCGTCCTGATGGACGCCAAGATGGCCGAGAAGCGCGGGCTCGACCCGCTCGGCATCTACCGCGGCATGGCGGTGGCGGGCTGTGAGCCCGACGAGATGGGCATCGGCCCGGTGTTCGCGGTGCCGAAGCTGTTGCAGCGGCACGGCCTCAAGATGGACGACATCGACCTGTGGGAGCTGAACGAGGCCTTCGCGGTGCAGGTGCTGTATTGCCGCGACCGCCTGGGCATTCCCAACGAGACCCTGAACGTCAACGGCGGCGCCATCTCGATCGGCCATCCCTACGGCATGAGCGGCGCGCGCATGGTCGGCACCGCCCTGATCGAGGGCAAGCGCCGCGGCGCCAAGTTCGTCGTCATCACCATGTGCATCGGCGGCGGCCAGGGCGCGGCCGGGCTGTTCGAGGTCGCGTAACAATTTGAGACTGGCGGCCATCCTTCGAGGGCGCCCGTCGGGCGCCGCCTCAGGATGAGGTTCGGGAGACTGGCCTCACCCTGAGGAGCCCCGAAGGGGCGTCTCGAAGGGCTGTCGCCGCCACGACAACAGGACAACAGAAGGGGATCCAGTCATGGACTTCGAATTCTCAGACAAGGTCAAGGAGCTCCAGGATCGCCTTCTCGCGTTCATGGACGAACACGTCTACCCGAACGAGCAGACCTACCACGACGACATCGCCGCCGGCGGCCGCTGGTGCATCCTGCCGATCATGGAGGAGCTGAAGGCCAAGGCGCGTGAAGAAGGTTTGTGGAACCTGTTCCTGCCCGAGAGCGAACACGGATTTGGATTGACCAACGTCGAATACGCGCCGCTGTGCGAGATCATGGGCCGCGTCTATTGGGCGCCCGAGGTGTTCAACTGCTCGGCGCCGGACACCGGCAACATGGAGACCCTGGTCCGCTACGCAGACGACGCGCAGAAGGAGCAGTGGCTGAAACCCCTGCTCGCCGGCGAGATCCGCTCCGCCTTCGCCATGACCGAGCCGCGCGTGGCCTCGTCCGACGCGACCAACATCGAGGCCAGCATCAAACGCGACGGCGACGAGTACGTCATCAACGCGCGCAAGTGGTGGACCTCGGGCGCCATGGACCCGCGCTGCAAGATCCTGATCTTCATGGGCAAGACCGATCCCGAGGCGTCGAAATACAAGCAGCAGTCGATGATCCTGGTGCCGCTCGACACGCCCGGGGTCAAGGTGCTGCGCCACCTGCCGGTGTTCGGCTACGACCACGCGCCGCACGGCCACGCCGAGGTCGACTTCGCCGACGTGCGCGTGCCGGCCTCGAACATGCTGCTGGGCGAGGGCCGCGGTTTCGAGATCGCCCAGGGCCGCTTGGGCCCGGGCCGCATCCACCATTGCATGCGGCTGATCGGCCAGGCCGAACGCGCGCTCGAATCCATGTGCAAACGCGCGCTCTCCCGCGTCGCCTTCGGCAAACCGATCGCCGAGCAGGGCGTGGTCATGGAGCAGATCGCCGACAGCCGCTCGGAGATCGAGCAGGCGCGGCTGCTGACGCTCAAGGCCGCGCACATGATGGACACGGTCGGCAACAAGGTCGCGCGCCAAGAGATCGCCATGATCAAGGTGGTCGCCCCGAACATGGCCCTGCGCGTGATCGACCGCGCCATCCAGGTGCACGGCGGCGGCGGCGTCACGTCGGACTTCCACCTCGCCGGCGCCTGGGCCAGCTCGCGCACCCTGCGCCTGGCCGACGGCCCCGACGAGGTCCACCGCATGCAGCTCGCCAGGCTGGAATTGCGCAAACATTCGACCTGATGGGGTGTTCGCGGGTTATGGCCCCGCTGCCCACTCCCACCCCGGTCATTCCCGCGCAGGCTGGAATCCATGCCGCCTTCGGCAATGGCCGACGGCGGCGGGCAAGCCAGGGCCAGGACGGGCGGCCAGTCCGCACCAGCGCCCTTGTGGGAAACGCCGGCGGAATGGGTCCCCGCCTGCGCGGGGACGACGACGAGGCGCGGCAATGACAGTGAGGCATCGGTGAGCGGCACGCCCATCAAGGCCGTCCTGTGGGACTTCGGCGGCGTCATGACCACCGGCCCGTTCGTCAACTTCGCCCGCTACGAGCGCGACAACGGCCTGCCCAAGGACTTCCTGCGCCAGGTCAACTCCACGAACCCAGACGACAACGCCTGGGCCCAGTTCGAGCGCAGCGACATCGACTTCGCCACCTTCGACGCCCGCTTCGCCGAAGAAAGCGAAACCCTCGGCCACCGCGTCCCCGGCGCCGACATCATCCCTCTGCTCAAAGGTGATTTACGCCCCGAGATGATCGCCGCCCTGCAGCGCATCAAACAGCAGCACAAATGCGCCTGCATCACCAACAACGTCCGCGACAGCGACCCCGATAAATCCCGAGGGGGCATGATGTCGAGCGCCGGCAGATCCGCGGTCAAGGACGTGCTCGCCCTGTTCGACGAGGTCATCGAATCCAGCGTCGTCGGCCTGCGCAAACCCGACCCGCGCATCTACCAGCTCGCCTGCGACAAACTCGGCGTCGACCCCGCCGAGGCCGTCTACCTCGACGACCTCGGCATCAACCTGAAACCGGCGCGGGCGATGGGCATGCACACGATCAAGGTGGGGGAATCGGGGCCGGCGATTGCGGAGCTGGAGGGGGTGCTTGGTATTTTGTTGGGCGTCGATTAAGTCTGCCGAAATAAGTACTATTTTGAGAATGCATTAGAATTTCGCTTCTTTCTATTGCGTTTAAACGCAACAAGGATTCTATAAATTGATTTTTCCGGAGGTTATTTATGGCAAGCACAGGCACCAATGATGATGGGTTCAAACTTCCTGGATCATCGCTTGATGAGGTATTTAAGGCAATCCAGGGTTACACAAGTGTCGGGAAATCGGCCTCACTGACCGACATTGCCAAGAATACTGGGATGCACTCCTCCTCGATCAGTCGGAATGTCGGGTTTTTGCTCGGACTGGGGTTGCTTGAGGGAAGGCGCAACAAAGCACCAACCGAGATCGGGTCCAAATTAGGACTCGCTCTTATGCATGGTGCCGAAGATGAGGTACAACCCATTCTTTCGGAAGTCGTTTCCGAGAATGAGTTCTTAAAGAACGTGCTTGCAGCCGTCAGAATTCGGAAGGGGATGGATGAGTCAGCGCTCCGCGCGCACATCGCCTACAGCGCGGGTCAATCGAAAACTGGTTCGCCAACCACCGGCACGGCAGCAGTTGTGGAATTCTTGAAGCGTTCTGGATATCTGAAGGAGGAAGATGGAAAGCTTGTGGTTGGGTCGCCCGTCGCAATTGTACCGTCAGAGTCATTGAACCAGGAAGATGCCGAAGCGAAGTCGGCATCATCGCGTAACTTCACGCAGACAATCGAGGCCGACTCGCCTTTCTTGATTTCGATCAAGATCGAGGTGCGCTGCGAACCTCAAGACCTAGAGCACATTTGACGAACGTAGAATCGTTTTTAACCGATGTCTGATTCCCTGCCCTGGTGTTTTTAGCCAGGGAGGTTTTCATGGGCTGGGCGTACGGGATTGATCTTCGGCAGCGTG
>Ga0056109_1000085_pt1 | contig 36320 bp, 28 predicted proteins | sample WorMetG1BERMUDA2_FD_80077 | JGI IMG/M metagenome (GOLD analysis project Ga0056109, IMG submission 80077) | Marine gutless worms symbiont microbial communities from Max Planck institute for Marine Microbiology, Germany - Inanidrilus... ...
GGGGTGACTCTGTCCGGCATCCTTACGGTTTCCCATCTTCTCTCTTATCTGAGGAAAAAGAGAATTCAGCTTAATAGCGAAGAATCCATTCGGGTGCGCGATCTTTTGCCTCTTGTTACGGAGAGCGGGGAGTCCACTGAACTGCTTGAGGAGAGTATCCTCTGGGCAAGGGATTGCGGGCTGCTGGTCTTCTCAGGAGGAGAGTGCCGTCTGACCCGCAGCGGTGAGAAGTTTCTTCGATCCACAGTGGAGGAACGCAGGCGTTGTCTTCTGGACGTACTCACCGGACCTGCCCAGAATGGGGAAGAGAGTGTGGGACAACTTTTCTGTAAATGGTTGAAGAGGCGGAAAATTATTCCCGGAGAAAACAGTGTTCAGGATTTAGAAAATCTGGAGCGCTTTGTGTCTGAGTACAGGCGGCGCTGGCTTGCCGGTGAACTGGAAGCGGTCTGCTCCAACGGGAGGATAGGTGCTGTCCGTTCTTTGAGAAAAGAACTGCTGTTCAAGCCGGTGCCTGGCTGTCTGCTGCTCACCGGTGGCCTGGAGATCCACGCTATTGGAGCAAAAATGTCCGCTCTTCAGGCCCTTTGTCTCAGAGCATTCGGTATAGTTGACGGGCAGGGGGACATCAGCTCTGTGCGGTTTACGGAGGAGAGCGTTCGCAGGGGGCTGCTCCTCGGTTTTTCAGGGCAGACTTTTCTCGATCTGCTGCAGGCTGGTTCCGACAGAGAACCGCCCCAGAATTTTCTATTCACCCTGCAGGATTGGGTGCACTCTTTTCAGATTGTCTCTTCAGGAGAGGCCCTCCTCCTGAAGGCTAACGATTAGATCCGAGAGCTTTTTCTACATGATAAGGAGCTCTCCCGCTATTACATCGCGTTGCTCGATAACGGCATGATAGCGGTGAAAGGGAACGATCGGCTTGTGCTTTTTACACTTCTGGAGAAACGGCATATTTTATTAGATTATATGCGTGAAGATGATGAACAAACTGTTCTGGAAATTTCTGCTGGCTCTACTGATTTTAACCTCCTGTCAGGTTAAGGATGCCCGATATTATTATACGGAGGGGATTCGCCTTGAGGGCCAGGGAGAATTCCTCAGGGCGAGTGAAGCATATGTGGCGCTGTTGAAGTTGAATGAAACCCACTTCAACGCTCTTTTCAATCTTGGCAATCTCTATCTGCTGCGGAAGCAGTATAAATTGGCGAAGCAGCACTATATCCGGGCCATTTTACAACGGACCAATTTTGCCCCCGCCTATTACGGTCTCGGACTCTCCTACTTTGGTCTAAAGGATGCGCTTCGGGGCAGAGAATCTATGCGGCGTGCTTCGCTTCTTGACCCGACTCTGACGGATGCCTATTTCCAGCATGCCTGGTCTTTGTATGAAGAGCAGAAGCTCAGCGATGCGCTCAAGGTGCTTGATACAGCAGTGAAGAAAAATCATCGAAATGTAGACTGTCTTTTCAACAAAGGATGGATGCTGCATGAGACCGGCGATTATTCCAACGCTCTGCCGCTGCTTCGTGAAGCCACGGCCATAGCCAGCAATGATATGGCAGTGTCACTGCTTCTGGCGCGTCTGCTGCTTGAAAAAGGTGATGACAGGCTGGCCAGACCGATAGTCGATGGAATTATGAAAAAACAGCCTGAGAAACTGACCAGCCGGCTGCTTCAAGCCCGGTACCTGGCCATTGTGAAGGAGTCAGGAAAAGCCCTGGATAAATTGTCGAAGATCGTTCAGGAATTCCCCGAGAGTTTTCAGGGCAGAATGCTGTATGCCGGGCTGCTTGAAGAAGCGGGACAGACAGACCGCGCATTGCGGCATTACTCAATAGCCGCAAATTTGGATTTCAACAACCCTCTTCCCAGACTGCGCAGGGTAGCGCTCTATATCAAGCAGAACAAAAAGGCGCTTGCCGGCCGTGAACTTTCTGCCATGCGAAAACAGTTTCCCCGGGACAGAAGAGTGCTTGTGCAGCTTCTGCGCTTCTATTACAACCGTCAGGAGTATGAGCGGGCTATCCGGATCGCCACCCTCCTCCTGAAGTCTGACAGAACAAATGCTGAGGCGAAGCGCATTCAGGCCTTCTCCCTTTTCAAGACGGATGATCCCTCGATACGGGACTCGAAGCAGGCCGCCGCTCTCCTCTGGTCGATTCGGGAGCAGTTTAAAAAAGACTCTTTTTTTCTCAAAATTCTTCTGAAAGCGCTGAAGGAAAATGGAGAGAGGCGTAAGGCGAGGGAGATCAGGCGTCTGCTCAAATTTTCTTTAAAGTAATTTTTTCGGGCCCCGATAATTGAGGAGGCGGTCTGCTGCTCCTGCAGACTGCAGGAGGAATTTATGCAGATAACGATTGACGGTTCTGAAATTGATTTTACTCTTGAAAATGAGAAAAGCATCGCTGATGTTGTTGGTGGTGTGGAAAACTGGCTGGCAGCCAATAATTCCATGATCAGGGAGCTGAAGGTGGATGGAGACGCCTTTGATCCAGCGGACAGATCCGCTCTCAAAGAACGTGTTCCAGATCAGGTCAGCGGTCTGGAGGTTGTCACAGCGCCTCTTTCCGATATTGAAGTGGAAAATGCCGTAGAAGTGCTCATCTATCTGAATAAATACAGGGCGGGCATCGCTGATCAGGACCCACAGATTGTCTCTGATGAGGGCTTTGAAGGACTCCACTGGATACTCACCAGTGTCCGGCTGGCAGCAGGCCTCAATATGATCAATCTGCTCACATTTCCGGAAGCAGAAAACAGCCTTTTCAATCTTTTTGTGCGATTAGAGACCTCAATGCTCAAACTCAAAGAGCTTGACCCGGAGGGGCGGCTTCCTCTCTTCCTTAGAGAAACTGCGCCCTTAATCGATACCCTTTTGCCTGCAGTGAAAGATTTTTATCTGCTGATCTCAAGACGGAAAGAGAGGGATTTTGACCCGATAGAGCGGGCGGATAAATGTGGTGAGGAGATCGCCTCCCTTATGGAACGCATTGGACAGCTCTCCATTGATCTTCAGACAGGGAATGAACTCAAGGCGATGCAGGCCATTCAGGAGATCACCCTGTACCTGGAAAATCTGTTCACCTTTGTCTCTGTAGTAGAGAGCAAGCACGGTGTGGATATTGCTTCAATCTGCTCTGGAGGGGTTGCGCTCACCGGGTGGATACAACGGCTCAGTGGAATAGGCACAGAGGTGATCGAAGCGTTTGATAATAAAGATACTGTACTGCTCGGCGATCTTTTTGAATATGAAATAGGGGAGGAGCTGGAAAAAGCTCCGGCCTTTATCGGCGCGATCAAAGCAGCGCTGGACGGTTGAAGATGCCCGGTAAAACTATTCTTAGACCAGATGAGTTGCTGCGCCTTTTCTACAAGCATCCTCTGGAGGCGTTTCCTGTCCTGGACAGCGCCTTCTCCTTTTCCGGGTTGATCCAGAAAAGATATATTGAATCCGCCTCTTCCTCTTTTTCTTCCGCTAAGACAACCATTAAAGGTCTCATCGACCGATATGTGTCTCAGCCGGTTCCCGGAGATATTGTAAGACGGATATTCGGGAAGGCAAAAATTCAGCCCATCCCGGTGCTCTCCAGAGAGGGGGTGTTGCTTGGTGTATGGGAGCTTTCCTTTTTTTTCCGGGTTTTTGACAGCACACCGATGTCCGCCTATCTTGATTTTCGTTCCATTTTTGATGCACTCCCTGTTCCGCTTCTGATTGCGAATGACAAAGAAGAGGTCCTGAGTTATAACCGTGAGTTTTCTCTCCTTTCCGGTATTCTCCAGAATGACCGAAGTGTACACAAACGACGGCTCTTGAGAGTCTTCAAGGAACTGGGATGGACAGTTCGGAAAGAGAGAGGCGCCGGACAGAAACTCTGTCTGTCGGATGCTGTCTATCCGCTTCTAACCCGGAAGGTGCCTGTTCCGGGCGGACCGCCACTCAAGATCTTTCTCGTGCTCCAGCACGCTTCAGAGCACCTGAATACGCAGTCTCTCTCCCTGCTCCCGGCTCTGGAGGCGTGTGAACGCCGGTTTATCTCTGCAGCGCTGAAAAGCTGTCGTGGTGATATCTCCACAGCAGCTGAAAGACTCGGTATCCCGCGCCAGACGCTTCAGTATAAACTTGGAAAATTGAATATTGCAGCTGAGCTTTACTTGAAATAACGCACTGTTGACTGCCTGCTCCGGAAAAACTATTTTTTACTTCGGAGGGGAATGATGCGCGTTTATCTTGAGAATGTGAGCCACGCCTTCGGAGCGAGGACCGTTTTCAGCAATTCCTCATTTGAATTTTTCTCCAGCAGAAGAACAGTTCTGGTGGGCGCAAACGGTATCGGAAAGTCCACGCTTTTTAGACTTATCTCCGGAGAGCTGGAGCCGGATCAAGGTCGGGTGGTCCGCGATAAAGGCGAGGCTGCTCTGGTTGAGCAGGAATTCTCCCTGGATCCCGCTACCGAACTTTTTGAGGCCTGCCTGTCTGTCTTTGACGCGCTCAAAGAACAGGAGGACGAGATTCGTGCCCTGGAAGCGCGCTTCGAATCCCTCTCAGAAAATGAGAAGAATCGGTATACAGAATGTATCACCGCATTTGAGGATGCTGGTGGATATGAACGGGAGCGGCGGACAGAGCAGGTACTCCTGGGTGTGGGCTTTTCAATGGAACAGTTCGACCGGCCTGTGGGCACGTTTTCGGGCGGCCAGAAACGGCGGCTGCTTCTGGCACGAGCGCTGCTCAAACAGCCGGATCTCCTTCTTCTCGATGAGCCCACCAATCATCTGGATCTTGAGGCTATCGGTTGGCTGGGAGAGTGGCTCTCCTCCTGGAAGAGGGGGCTGATCTTTATCTCACACGACAGGCGTTTTATGGACAGGGTGGCTGAGGAGATTGTGGAGCTTGATAACGGTATCCTGGAGCGTTACCCTGTACCCTTTGACGCCTACAGAGAAGAGCGCTCCAGACGACGTGCGTTTCAGCTCAAGCAGTATCTGGAGCAGCAGGCGTTCATCAGCAAGAACGAGGAGTTTATCCGCCGCAACCTGGCCGGTCAGAAGAGCAGGCAGGCGCGATCCAGACGCAGGATGCTGGAGAAGCTGCACCTGCTGGAGCCGCCCGCCGGAGATAGGGGGTACAGGCTGGAGCTGGAAAAAAGCGGTAGAGAGGGGCGCGCCACAGTCCGTTCTGAAGAACTGGCCTTTGCCTATTCAGAGGGAATGGGCATTCTGAAAGACGTCTCTTTCACCCTCTGGCGCGGGGAACGCGTCGGGTTGATCGGAAGAAACGGCTGTGGGAAGTCCACTCTCTTGAAAATGATCGCCGGCAGACTCTCCCCCTCTTCCGGGACCCTTCACACGGATAAAAGGGTATCCATCGGGTATTTCCCCCAGGATGGCGGGTTGCTTGACCCTGAGGCCACTGCTCTGGAGGAGGTGTGGGGGGAGAGCCCCTCAGAGCCGGAGGTGAAGATCCGTGGCATTCTCGGCGCTTTTCTGTTCAGCGAGGGGGAGGCGGATAAGAAGATAAAGCGTATGTCCGGAGGAGAGAAGAGTAGACTGCTGCTGGTGAAGCTTATGCTCAGCAAGCCCAATCTGCTGGTGATGGATGAGCCGACGAACCATCTGGACCTCCCCTCCAGGATACTTCTGGAAAACACGCTGGTTGAGTACGACGGTACGCTGATCATGGTCTCGCATGACCGTGCTTTTCTTGACGCGGTCGTCACCGCAGTATATCATATCCATGAGGGCACTCTGCTACGATATGAGGGTAATGTCAGCGAAAACAGCGCCAGGCTGTTCCAGCAGGAAAGTGTGAACAGGCAAACCGGATCAACGAGGAGAGTGGAGAACGCGGTTCCAGGGCGGCAGAGCGCTTCGGAGCGCAGCCGTCAGGCAGGACGCGGCGCCAATAGATACAAAATCGGTAAGCTGGAAGATGCGATCGCAGAGCTGGAGAAAACCGCTGTCGCCTGTGAAGGGGAGATGCTTTCAGAAGAGTCTGTTCGGGACGGGCGCATCTTCAAGGAGATTGAAGCGCGCTATAAGCAGGTGAAAAAAGAATTGGAAAAACTGTATGAAGAGTGGGAGGTATTGTGCGGAGGATAATCATAGTGGTCTCAGCGTTTACCCTGCTGGAGTCGTGCGGTGTGGAAGAGACAGATTTTGAATTGGTGGCTTCCGGGTATGCGGAATCCGGAGCGAAGTACAGAGCGCTCAAAGCGGGATTTGAAGCATACAGGCTTCGCCGGGCCGCCAGTGCGAGGAAGCATCTGGGATGGGCTGTGAATCATGGGGTGCTCCATCCTGTAGTCCTGTATAAACTCGCTGTTGTCACCAGGATAACCGGTGGGACGAGGCAGGCAGGAGCGCTTTTCCGTCAGGCAGGCAGGCTTTTTGCCAGGCGAAAGCTCCAGCACCGATACGCTGCCTGGTCCTGGATCGGAGCGGGCAATCTTGCTTACCGAAACAAGGAGTACAAAAAAGCTGAAGAGCTCTACCTCAAGGCATACGGCATTGCTCCTGCTGATCCGAAGGTGATCAATCGGCTGGCGAAAGTGTATTTCATCACCAGGAGATACAGGCCTGTCATCGCCTTTCTTCTCAAAGGGCGGCGGGGAGAGTTTAAGAATGATTTGCTTCTTTCCGATGCCTATCTGAAACTGAAGCGGTATCACCCGGTTGTTTCGCTCCTGGAACCCTATTACAAAGGTGGGGATACGGCAATGCCGGTCCTGATGAATCTGGGGCTCGCCTGCATGGGGCTCGCCAAACAACAGGAGGGCAAGAAGGATTACCAGAAGGCCTACCGTTTCGCTCTCAGAGGGCGAGGCTTTTTTGAACAGACTGTCCTCAGGCTGAAGAGCCGGGATGAGCCCTTTGTGAAGCGGCTTTCCCCTTCCCGGTTGAGCTACTTCAAGATAAGAAACCGGGAATACCGGGATTTCAGCCGCAGAGAGGTTATCCGCTATGAGAGGAAAATAAAAGGGCTGTCATGATTAACATCTTCGAGAGATTCAAATACTGTCCCTATTGTGGTAAGCAGTTCCGTGGGGGGTGTGTCTGCCCCTATGGCAAGCACGTGAAGATGCGGATGGACTTTGACGATCGCCTCCGGGAGCTCTATACCAAGCGCTTCTGTCCCCTCTGCGGTCGCCGTTCTACCTTGCGGGTTTGCATCCACTGTGACAGCGCTTTTGACCAGGACGATATGTTCTATTAGCGTATCGCTATTTCTGTGAAACCCGTTTTGCTGATCTAAAAAAGACATGCCTCTATTCTTCTCAGGACAAGCTCTTTGGAAAAATTTTTTTCCCTAATATTTGTCTGAAATTTGTCGAAAAACAGAGAGAAGAAGGACCAGACGCAAGGAGGCTGCTGTGTTTGACAGAGAAACATTGCACAAAGTCATGGATATTCTGGGGGACGAGCGTAGAACGCTGGAACAGATTGCTCAGGTGGAGGAGAAGAAGGTAGATATCCTTTCCCGACCCGGATTAGAACCTGTTGAGGAGCTGGATGCCAGGGAGAGAGAGCTCGTTGAAGCGCTTAATGCGCTGGAGAAAGAGCGTTTTTTTGCCGCCGCTAACTTTTCCAGGGGTGTGGAAAAGCCGACTCTAAAGGAGCTTATTGAAGCTGTGCCTGTGGAGGAAAAAAGGGCGCTGGTGCAGATCCAGCATTCGATCACCGCTGTGATCTCCAGGCTGCAGTTTCTGAAGTCTGTAACCATGGCCCTCATTGACGACAAAAGAAAACTCACTGATCTTTCCCTTGCTGCGCTGGGCTGCGAAGACAGAGAGTGCTACACCGGTTCCGGTGAGAAAGCGGAGCAGGCGAAGAGCGTCAGCCCGCTGATCATGGACTGCTCCGTCTGATGAAGGCGGATACACGGAGGCAGTTATGATTTCGACATTTCACGGCATTGAGGTGGGTAAGAGAGGGCTTCAGGTCCACCAGCAGGGGATGCACGTCGTTGAACATAACGTGTCAAACGCCGAAACTGAGGGTTACTCCCGACAGCGGATTACTTTTGAGACATTTACTCCGCTCTATATCCCGGGACTCAGCAGGGAAGAACGGCCTGGACAGGTCGGCATGGGTACAGTTGTGCAGCGGATTGAAAGGGTCAGAAACGCATTTATTGACGACCGCATTATGGCCGAGACCAGCAATCAGGGGTACTGGGATACGATGCAGTTCCATCTGAGTCAGATTCAGAATATCCACGCTGAACCTTCGGACCAGACGATCCGTAACAACCTGGACAATTTCTGGAAAAGCTGGCAGAGTCTCAACAACGATCCTAAATCGCGAGCTGCAAGGGTTGTGCTGCAGAAAAATGCGGTTGGTCTTTCGCAGAGTATTTCTCAGACGTTCGACAGGCTGCATACTCTGCGTAGCAATATGGATAACCAGATCCGGATCAAGATCAAGGATATCAACAATCTGGCGCGGCAGATCGCGGAGATCAACGAGCAGATCCTCAAGTCCAAACAGGTTGGTGATATGCCCAATGATATGCTGGACCGCAGGGACAGGCTGGTGGAGAAGCTCACTAAAATGGTCAATGTGAATGTTGTGCGCAGAGACCCGGACGAGTTTTTCGTCTACGTTGGTTCTCAGTATCTGGTTCAGGGCGCTAAATATCGCACGATGAAGGCGCAAGGCAATGCACAGCGTGGCGGTCTGGCGGATGTCCGCTGGGCGGACGATAATCGGCTGGTCAAGATGCAAAGCGGTGAGTTGAAGGCGCTTGTAGTGATGCGGGATGATGTACTGGATAACCAGATCACCCAGCTGGATAATATGGCCGTCAACATCGTGGATATGGTCAACTCGGTGCACAAAGACGGTTTCGGACTCAATTTTAAAACCGGATTAAATTTTTTCCGGATGGTACCGCTGACTCAGAATCGAAACGGCAATTTTGACTTCACCGGCAGCGGGGTTGAGGATAAAACCATTCTTTTCAAAATCGTCGGTACAAAGCGTTTGAGAAAAGATGAGGAGGTAGGGAGCGCTGGACAGCTCAATTTCGGACCCCTCTCCCCGGGGGGAGAAGATGTTGTGGTTGATTACGCGGCAAGAGATAAAGTGGAAGAAGTGATCAACAGGATAAACCGCACCGGCGTGGGTGTTGTTGCTTATATCAACCACAGAGGGCGGCTGGCGGTCAAAGCTTCCGTACCTCAGGATAAACGCAGCATGAAGTTTGTTATCCGCCATCTGGAGGATTCCGGGGACTTTCTTGTCGGGGTCAGCGGACTGCTCAGGCAGCGCGGTGCAGAGGGTGCGTATGACTGGAATTCCATTAATCAGGTGAACAAACTGGTGGGTGACGAGAAGGATTATACGGTTACACCGCAATACCACCCCAGCCGCGGGATGAGTGTGGATACAGCAATTCTCCGGGATGTGAATAATATCGCCGCTGCTGGCGGAACCGATACAACAGGTGATGATCGTTTTGATAAATCCACCGGAATAGGTGACGGTAGCAACGCTCTGGAGATTTCCAGATTCCGGAATGCAGATATGATGATTGGTGAGTTCAGCAAATTTAAAGATTTCTTCACCAGTGTGATCGGCGGGATCGGGACAGATACCAGGGCGGCTAAAGAGCTGTTCTCCAAAAGTGAGTTGGTGATGAAAGCGCTCAAGGACGACCGGAAGTCAATTTCCGGGGTGAAGATGGATGATGAGCTGGCGCAGATGGTGATGTTCCAGCACGGGTACAACGCTTCTGCCAGATTGATCAGGACCTTTGATCAGATGCTGGATACGGTGATCAATCGCCTTAAAGCGTAAAGTAGAGGGAAGTAAAGGAGAGACTGGATGTTTCGCGTAACAACAGGGATGTTAAAAGATACCATGCTGTACAATGTGCAGCACAATCAGCGCCGGATGAGCCGGGTGCAGAACCAGATCGCCACAGGGCTCAAGGCGCATAAGCCGCATCATGATCCGATCGGGGTGACTAACTCCATGCAGCTGAAGTCCAGGCTCACCGGGCTGAAGAAGTACCGGTCTAATGCCATTGACTCAGATTCGAGGTTGAAATTTTATGATACCGCGATTGAGTCTACCGGGCAGATACTGCATGAGCTCAGAACCATGGCTGTGCAGCATGCAAACGGGACCTATACTGATTTTGACCGGAAGGCTGCTGCCAGCAAGGTTGATCAGCTACTCAAACAGATGCTCCAGATCGCCAACACGCGTTATAAGGATGAGACGCTATTCAGCGGGCATAAGACCACCACCCTGCCTTTCCGGGCATTCATAGAGACGGTCCCTGGTTCCCCGCATGGCCTGATCAACAGGGTGGAGTATCAGGGAGACATCGGCCGCCATACCAGGGAAATAGAGCAGCTGCAGTATATGGACATCAACCTTGTCGGCAATAAGGTCTTCTGGGGGGACAATATGAAGGTCCACTCCTCAACTCCAGGAACCAACTACACTGCTGCCAGGGACCAGGTCTTTCGGATAGATGGGGTGGCTGTCAATGTGATGGCCGGTGACAATCTTCGGGTGATCGTGCAGAAGATCAACGCCACCAATCTGCCGATCCACGCTTCCATTGACAATACCCGCGGAACGAATCTGCTGGTCCTGGAGAGCACCAGCCCGCATCAGCTCTGGGTGGAGGATATCCGGGGTGGAACAGTGATGCAGGATCTGGGGATTATCGGCAGGGGGGGCAATACCCCCCCCGGGAATTTTTCCACAACTGCGAAGGTTGACGGCGGTTCCATCTTTGATCAGGTGATCGCTTTTCGCAACGCTCTGCTGGCCAATGACAGGGAAAAGATAGGCTCCATGCATCTGGGGAAATTGGACGCGGCGATGAAGCAGATCATCCATGCCAGGGGTGAGGTCGGAGCGATGACCTCTCGACTGGACGCTGTTCAGAAACGGTTGTATACAGATCAGGTCAACACAACAGACATCCTCTCCAAAACACAGGATGTGGATCTGGCTGAGGCGACGACCAGATTGAAGATGCTGGAGTTTGTCCATAAGGCATCTCTGCAGGTGGGCAGCCGGATTATCCCGCATACGCTGCTGGATTTCTTAAGATAATATTGTGCTATTAACAGCTTTGAATAATGAAACTAATATAGTGGAGGACCGCCTTTTGGTAACCATTCAGACAAAGAGCTTTGGAGAGATGGAGGTTTCCGAGAAACAAAAAATCAGTTTCCCGGAGGGTATTCTCGGATTTGAGTTCATTAAAGAATACTATCTGCTGGATATGGATGACAGTCCCTTTTATTGTCTGCAGGCGGCCGAAGAGCGGCATATCGCTTTTATTCTGATCCAACCGGATTTTTTTATGGATGACTATAAGCTGATGATTAGCGAAGGGGATTTGAGCGCTCTGGGGATAAAAGATCCGGATGAAATTCTGGATTTTGCGATCGTCACTATACCGGAACGAACCGAGGACATGACCGCCAATCTTCAGGGGCCTGTTGTGATCAACCGGTCAACCCTGGAAGCGCGGCAGATCATCTCGCTCCATGAATCCTATACAGTCCGTCATCCCATTCTTGCGGCCCTGCAGGCCAGAGAGAGCGGGGGCGGATGATGCTGGTTCTTTCAAGAAAAATAAAAGAGACGATCGTTATTGGTGATAATATCGAGATTCAGATCATCGACATCAAGGGTGATCAGGTGAAGATCGGGATAATTGCTCCCAGGAATGTCTCCATCTTCCGCAAGGAGGTGTATGAGGAGATTCAGAGAGAAAACAGAGCGGCAGCAGGCGGAACAGGTTTCAATGTTGAGGGGTTGAGAAAGCTTTTTGGCAAAGGGAAGGGAGGTCCTGAAAAGTGAAACCCGGTACTACGGCTTACTTGTGTATCTGACGAAGGATGAATCCAATGAAAACAACAGGGCTGCTATTGAGTTTTCTGCTGCTTCCGCAATTTTACCTGGCTGCTTCTAATGCTCCGGGCGCGGATAGAGTCCCTCTGACAAGGATGGAGCTCGGCGGCACTCAGTTGAAGAACCCTTCTCTCCTCGGTTTTTCCAGAGAGTGGAATGTATCTTACTCGTCTTTCTATACAAAAGACGGTTTTTCCGCGGACCACAGGCTTTCCCTCTCTTTCTACGGTTTAGGAATAGGCATCCGCAAGGGGGTAGATAAGGGAATCTCATTCCGCCGTTATACGCTGAGCTGGGGAGCGGCAAACAGGCGCTCAGGAAGCGGTATCGGGCTGGCTCTTAACTGGTACGGTTCCTCGGATTCCGCACAGCTGGATGGAATCACGTTGCTCCGTTTCTTCTGGACGCAGACTCTGGGAGATAGCCTGATTTTCTCCATGGGGATTCGGGATATTGTGCTTTCTGACCACGCGTATGGATTTGCCGCACAGGGGATGGAGATAGGCCTCGGGTTGCGTCTTGCCGGGGGGGTTGTCGGATTGCATACTGGAATAGATTTTGATTACCGTACCTCTTTTAAGAACGCAGAGAAATACGCGGAATTGCTGCTCCGACCTCTCAGAGGGATGGAGCTAGGGCTGCTTTACCGGTATCACAGCGGGGAGAATTACCTTGGTTTCTCCCTGGCTCTGAATTTCGGGCACACCGGAATAGGAAACCGTTTCTGGAGTGAGGCAGAAGCAGCAAAAAGTCGTGTGGATTTCAATTTCAGGAGCTGGAGGGGAGACGCTCTATTTGGCATGGGTGGGCGGGTGCTGGTGGTCAATCTGTCCGGCCCTATCCCGGAGCAGCCGGTTGAGCAGAATATGCTGCTGAAAAAAAACAGACAACTCTCCTTTCTGGGGGTTCTGCGTGCGCTTGATAAAGCTACCAGAGATTCTTCGATCAGGGTTGTCTATCTCAGGGTCGGCCGTAATAGACTCAGTTACGGAAGAGCGGAAGAGCTGATCAGCATGGTCCGCCGGGTCAAACAGAGGGGGAAGAAGGTGTACTCTTATCTGGAAAGCGGTCGCGCTCTGGATTATGCGATAGCCAGTACAGCGGACAGAGTCTATGTGCATCCCTCAGTGAATATCCATCTCCATGGTGTGGGCGTGTCCGTCACCTATCTCAAAGGGTTGCTGGACCGGCTGGGGCTGCGGGCGGACCTTTATTACAAGGGGAAATATAAAACCGCTGCTCAACAGATGATGATGGACAAAATCAGTCCGGAACATCGGGAATCAGAAGCGCTCCTGGTGAAGCGGATGTACGGGATGCTCATACGAGAGATTGCGGAGAATAGATCAAAAGGCGATCTGAAGATTGCGAGGCAGTGGTTTAAGCGCGGTGTCTGGTTGCCGAAAGAGGCGGTTCGTTCAGGGTTGGTGAACAAGCAGCGGGATGAGTCGGTTCTGTTGCGGCTCTTCTCCAGATTTCGGCTTCGCCCGGTCAAGTGTGAGGCTTATATTCGGGAGCATGGGAAGCGGGACCGCTGGGGCAGCGATCCGGCGGTCGCTGTCGTACATGTTGCCGGCAGTATAGTGAACGGCAAAAGTGGACGTAGTCCGCTGCCGCTGTTTGGAGTGAGTATGGCCGGCGCGGATACTCTGGTCCCTGTTTTAAACAGAGTCGCTTTTGCACCAGGTGTGAAAGCGCTTATAGTCCGTGTGCAGTCAGGCGGAGGTGATCTTGTCGCTTCCGATAAATTGTGGCGAGCGATCAACAGAATTCGAAAACAGAGGAAGGTGTACGTCTCTTTTGGTGATGTGGCGGCTTCAGGAGGCTACTATCTGGCCTGCGGAAATAAGAACCAGCGCAGCCGTATCTATGCGCCCCGAACCTGCGTCAGCGGTTCCATCGGCGTGTTCACCGGTAAGATGGTAAGTGCAGGCTTGAAAGAAAAGATAGGGATGAACACTTTTTTTATCAGTTCCGGAAATCGGGCTTTTTACTGGTCATCTGAGAGGCTTTTTTCTGAGGATGAGCGCAGGCTGGTTCTGAAGACCCTCGACAGTTACTACAAGGACTTCATCACAAAGGTTGCCGCCGGCAGGGGTATGAGTGTGCCTGCCGTGGACCGGGTGGCCCAGGGCCGTGTCTGGAGCGGTGAAGACGCTCAGAAGCTGGGGCTGATTGATGAAAATCTGGACCTCTGGGGTGTCGTTGAGCTGGCCGCCCGGGAGAACGGGCTTGAGGCCGGGCGCTACCGGATCATAGAGGCACCGGTATTCCGCAAGGGGATAATGTGGTCACTATCCGGGCTCTCTGCGCTCCGGACTATTCGCGAGTTGCTTCGGCTCGGGCATCCTTTCGGCAGAATGCTTACCGGGAGAGCACTGGCCATGCTGCCCTATCTGGGCCAATACCGTTAAAGTATGTAGAGCTCTTCGAAATTGCTGTTGATTTTTCTCAGGATATCCATGGTGAGCAGCTTTTTTATTCGCTGTCCCGGAAAACTGGGGTCAGTCTCACAGGGAGCATCCAGTTTTGCTCCGTCAGACGCCAGTACAAGGAGGACATATGGCAGACTGGAGCCCGAATTTGGGCGGCAGGAGTAGCCGATTTTACCATCTTCCAGCTGCACCCAGGAGCCAATAGGAATCATGGTTGCCGCTCTGGCGAAAGCGATCATCACATCTGCGTCGAATGCAGCTTTTTCCACGGTAAGCAACCTTTTGATCGTTGCTGTTGGATGCAGGTTGGGGTAGAAGGGGTTGGGTTGTGTCAGAGAGACGTAGCGGTCCGCAAAACTGATCAGGGAGGTGTACTTGGAGAACATCCTTCCTGTGATCCCGTCTGGATACCCGGTTCCGTCCACTCGTTCATGGTGTTGCAGGACCGCTTTGTTGACATGATAGTCCATTTCAAACCGTTTCATGATATGATAGCTTTCGGATGCGTGCCGTTCGATCTCACTCTTTTCCCGCTGGGAATGGAATTTGCTGTTCCATTGGAGATCAGGAAACACTTTTTTGAAGTAGAGGTCGTGCACAAAGGCCGCAAAGCCCAGCTTGATCAGTTCTGCTTTGGAGAAAGATTTAAACTTGATCATCCGGAGCACGTTCAGGTTCTTCGTGATTTCTGTGTTGATGAGCTTCTGTTCCATGATTTTTGTGAGCTCAATAGCTGCAGCAAGACTGACCACGGCAACATTGAGGCTGTGGGTGCTCAGAAAGTTGAGCCGCTGGTCCATGATATCTTTCAATAGAAGAGAGGCGTCTCTGTTGGGGCCTGTATCTTCGATGAAGCTCAGTGTTACTTTTTGCAGAGCCTTGACAGCCACCTCTCTGGCGTTGAGCAGTCCGGTGTACACATTGTCCACGAGTTTGACCCTATCCTGCAGCCTGCGTTGAAGTGTCGCCCTGGAGCGTATGGGACCACCCTCAAGCTCGGCTATCTGCCGGCTGATGTTATCAATGGAGTTGATAATTTTTACTGCTTCTGCCTGGTCAGCACTGTCCATTTCGCCCATGTCCAGATTGTACATGGCGCTGTATTCAGTGAGATTGTCCACGGTGACAGGCTCTTCTCGTTTATTGAAGGCTGCATTGACCCGTTCGGAGATCATATCCGCGATGTCAGTCTGCCTGGCGATGCTGGAGGCCGCCTGTCTGGTTTCAACCTGGTCTGTTGCTGTGTCAACCTCTCTCTCGATGGAGACCGGCCTGGTGTCCATAAGACGCTGGAGCTGATCAATAAGAGAGGGGGTGAGCTGCGTCCCCTTTTTAAGGTTATTGTAGGCGTCGATATTCTGTGCGAGAATGTCACCTGGTTCTAGATCTGAACTGGCAATTTCCAGAGTCTGCCTGGCGGAGTTGTCCATGGGGTTTCCTTAAACTTGTTTCTTTAACCGCTGTTTGTTGCAGAAAAGTTTTGCTGTCTAATTAAGTCGACTATATACCATTTTTTAAGGAAAAGCAATACGTTCTTGAACCATTTGCGTTGTACGCAAATTCCCCTGTTGACAGTTTTTCTCAATAGTTGTTTTGATGGGTTTTTGGGGAAAGTATATTTTTTGACCAGAAATCCGCCGTGAGACGGCGTGAATTCCATACCCCGGAAATACCATCAACCTATTTCCGCATGCACACACCTTTCCTGTCTGTTGTTTTCATGATTGTGGATTTCACCCCTTTTATCCTCAAAACCCCTGAAAACAGATTTCTTTTTGGGAAAAATATTCTGTCCTATGTGTTTCTGTTTGTGAACCAATGAGTTACCCTACATCACGAATGGTTCGATCCGGGGGGACTTTGGGTGGGAAAGCGGGAGAGAGGGTGATCATTGTCCATGGAATTGTGCATTGAGCCAGTCTATAGTAGTGTTTTGAAAGAAGATAGCGGCTGCTGCCGCTATCTCTTAAAGAGCCTGGTGAACAGGCCGGAGAGCATACCGGCGACCTCTCTGCGGGCGAAGCGGAGCGGGTGGTTGTTGACAAGAGATTCCGCTACAACACAGTAGACACCACAACCTTCTTGACATGGCTTCTTGCAGTTGTTGTTTTTAAGATCCTCTTTGCTGATTTTCAGGATATCAGTTCCCGGCTTGCGCTGCATGCTGCACCACCAGAATTCCCCTTTTGCGGAGACAAAGAGGTATTTATAGCCTGCAAGACATTTCCATTTGTAGTTGTCCTTGTTGAGCAGATTTTTCTGGTATTTAAGGACGTTATAGGTTGTCCGGATATTCTGTCCTCTTTTCTTTTCCTTGAGTTGCCAGTCAATAAAACCCTCCAGTTGTTCGCTATCGCCTTTTGCAACAGTGAAGCTGCCTTCAGTGCCGGCATGGATGAGGTGGGCTTTGATGGAAAGATCATTGTTTTTTGCCCATTCAAAAACTTCCGGCAGTTCTGGCAGGGATTCTTCAAAGAGCACACTGGTCAGGTAGAGGCTGATTTTTGAGTTTTTGATCATTTCCAGCTTATCGGCAGCCAGTTTGATGCATTTTTTAGTGGAGGGCTTCGGATTCATGCTGTCAATGGAAATATGAATGGAATCCAGTCCCGCCTCCTCCAGCCCTTTGAGGAGCTCTTCTGTCATCAGGAAGGCGTTGGAAGACATGCTGCATCCCATACCCAGTGATTTGATGTGACGGACTATTTCTACAATATCCGGATGCTTGAGCGGTTCTCCGCCCTGAATACCGATCCTCATGCAGCCAAGGGATTTAATTTTATCAATCCATTTTTTGACTGTTTCCAGTTCCGGATGAGGGATAGTGTTATTGAATTCAGTGCAGTACTCACAATGGAGGTTGCACTGTTCGGTGACATAGAGATGACAGGCAACAGGCTTGCTGTCGAAAATTCTGCTTATTCTTTGAAAAAATTGGTCCACAATTATGCCTCGTTAGAACTGGTTTCTGGTATAAATTACCTGATAAGGGTCCAGGTAAACAAGTGAAATGGTGTACAGGAGGTTTGACGTCTGTATCACTCGAAACTTCTGTTATAGCTCTCCTCAATCCATGTTCGGATCTTGCTCCCCCGCGCCTGCCAGGTGAGCCGGGAGGCTGTCTCCAGAGCATTCTGTGAGAGTATTTGCTGTTTTTTCCGCATTATCCGGTTCAACAAGCAGGGCATTCTTTTCATTCTGCAGGACTTCGCTCACATCCGGAAGCGCTCCTGCCAGGATAGGCCGGTCTGCCGCGAGGTAGACAAAGGTTTTAATCGGGAGAACAGTGCGGCCGAACTGTTTGAGGGGGATCGCAGTTGGAGGGATGATGAGCACGTCTGCAGCCTGCAGATAATAGGCGAGTTCCGCGATCTCTACGTGACCCGTGAAGAAGACGTTTTTGACCCCTTTTTGCTCGGTGTACGCCCTCAGAGGTTCAATGTGTGTGGAGATTCCTCCGACAAGATAGAATGTTTTTTTCGGGAGGAGCGCCGCGATATCAATTATGGACTCTATCCTTTTGTTGCGCTGCATATTGCCGCTGTATACGATGAGCTGGGCCTTTTTAGCTATTCCGAGTCTCTTCCTGGCCCCTTTTTTGTCTGTATCTGTGCTGACATCCTGCGGATCATAGCCGTTGTAGAATGTCTTTATCTTCTCTTTCGGGAAACCCGCCTTAATGATGGAATCACCGGCAAGGTTGCTGTGGGCTATCATCCCCAGGAATCGTTTTTTCCGGGCGAAACGGGCGAAGAATCGTATCAGCTTCGGGTATTCATCACCGAGCATGCGATAGGCCTCGAAGATCACCCGTCTGCCGAACAGGAGGGAGAGGAGTGCCCCAATCGGGTTTCTGGTGTAGACAATCGGGTATCTTTTGAGGAGAGCGTATACTGGGGCAATAAGACCGTGTGTAATCTTTTCCAGATTGGGTTTCATTGCCGGGAACAGTTTGAGCTGTCTGATGGAGAGCAGGGTTTTCAGATTGTAGAATTGCTTCAGTTTTTCGGCGAGTTCTTTGTTTCCCTTAAAAAGGTGCTGAATTTTGAAAGGGATGACGAGATCAGCAGTAACTCCGGCATCAATGATAGCGCTTGTGTTTTTTATGATTTGCTGGGTGTCGGTGGTTTCAGAAGGGAAGTGTCTGTCTGAGATAACGGCTATGCGCAGAGGTCGTTTTTTCATGGTCATCTCTGTTGCTGCGTAGTCCGCTAATAATACTCAAATTATCACTTCAAGTGGGCAGGAGTCGATCTCCAGGACAATTTGATATCCTTCCAGTTTTAGCCTATAATACTTATGAAAGAGGAGCTCTCTGAACAAATTGCCGGAGGCCGGATATGAGCATATTGCGTATACTGACTGCTTTTGTATCGATATTTTTAGTGACAGCCTGTGGGGGGCAGACAACAGGAAAAAAACCCGATCCCTCGAAAGCTTCGAAACCCGCAAAGCCTCCCAGGGGGATTCTCCGGATTGCGACCTTTGAGTTCCGGCTTGAGGATCGAGATCCTGAAAGCAAACAGCCATTCCAGACTATCCTCAGCAGCAATACTCCGATACGGCTGCAGAAGAAGGTCCTGTTCACCAATAAGGACCTGGTCAACGCGTATGTCAAGGAAAATTTTTTTCAGTTAAAAACGCTCTGGCTGGTCTTTTCCAAAGAGGCGGCTGCCCGCCTGAAAGAGATGACAAAGGCGAATATCGGCAAAAAATTGGCCATTCTTGTGGATGGTGATATCTGGATTGCACCAACAATACAGAGCGAGATCCCGGATGGTGTGGCGCAGATAACAGGATCAACTGTACAGCTGTACCTGAACAGGCTTATGGACCGGCTGCAGAAAAAATAGCCGCAGGCAGGCAGGACTCTGTACTGCAGTTTTGACTGTACAGGCGGATTGATTGTTTCGGCTATGCGGGGAGCCTCTATTATCTGTGCTGCAACTCTGACGGATTAGCGCCGATATCAATATCAAGGGAGATAGAGCTGTATCTCAATCGGGCGGATCACGAGGACCCTGTTCAATCTGCAGCACCTTCACATGCATAGACAGCCAAAAGGGTTTGACCTTATTCTCTGTGACACATAAGTTTATGGGACAACCATGAAAGGCTGAAGCTCCATAATGTCAAAGCCCAGAGGATACAAACGGGGTCTTGTCCTGTTCCTTTTTATCTCCATTGCTACTTTTGCATTGCTTTTTATCTTTGGACAAAAAGAAGAGAAAAAAGTGCTCAACAGACGAATTGCTCTGGTCTACAAGACTCCGGCACCTGTGCCCGCCTCGGTGCTGCAGCCTTTAAAGAGGGCGTTTGCGGCACTATCCAGTACTACTCTGGTTGTCCTCAAATCGGATCAGCAGGAGAAATTGGCCCGGTTTTTCAGAACCACGGCTCCTGAGTACAGGACAACAGCCTCTGTTAAAGATATGCTTCGCGCCAGCAGTATTGATGGTGCTCTGTTTATTGGTAAGAAAAAAGCCGTTCTTTTTGTCGCCAGAGGAGAAGGGGTGGCGCCGGTTCTGGAGCAGAAGGATTTCAGGGAACCCGGCTCCACTGATCGGTATCTGAACGCGGTTGCGGCCTATCTCTCCAGGCCTATGCCAGGGCCGGGAATTCTCGATTGTCTTTCCTGGATCAACCCCTGGCTTCTGCTGATGGCGCTTGCTTTCTGGATGCTTAATCTGCTCACAGACAGCTACCTGTTACGGGTGTTGCTCCGTTCCGTGGATGATGATATGCCGTTTCGCCAGTGCATCTACGCCTTTCTGGGGAATGAGTTCCTCACTGCCGTGACCCCTTTTCAGTCGGGCGGGCAGCCGCTGATGGTTTTTCTCATGCACAAAAACAATGTTTCCGCGGGCAAAGGGATTCTGATCACTTTCTTTAAAACAGCCGGGCAGATCTACTTCTTTGCCCTGATGGCGCCGGTTGCTTTGCTGATCTGGCCTGAGTTCCTCAAGGTTTCCGGGCTGACCGCTTTTTATATATACGGGGTGATCTTTTTTGGGTATTTTCTCACCCTGACTTTTTTAGTTTTCTTCAAGCCTCAGGCATCGAAGAAAATCACGCTCAAATTCTTCGATTTTCTCAGCAGATTCAAATTTTTTCGGAAAAAGAATCTGGCGGCAGGCCTTAAAAAGATCCTGAAGGAGATCGACGTTTTCAGTTTTTTTATCAGGTCGATTCTCAAGCATAAGAGGTTGATTTTCCTCTGGTTGTTTCTGCTGACCGCACTCTCCTGGGTTTTTAAATTTCTGGTTGCTGTTGCTGTTATCTGGGGTCTTGGAGAGATGGTCAATGTTGCTCAGGCGCTGGGCGGACAGACGGTCACTAATTTTCTTTCCTTTTTCGCGCCCACTCCCGGTGGAAGCGGCGTTTTTGAATTCACCACTAATGCTGTCTTCAAGAAGGTGATGTCCAGGCCGGAACTGCTCTTTGTCTTTGTCGTGATCTGGCGTTCCATCACCTATTATCTGAGCGTTGTGCTTGGTGCGCTTGTTGTTGTGAAGGTGCTTAAGATCAAGAAGAAAACGCTTGATGAGGAGGAAATGGTCATTGAGGAAGATCTCTCCCGGCCTCCTGAGCAGGATTATCGCGAAGTGTAGCGCAATATGCGCAGGTTGCCAGAAAAGACCGGAGAGAGATATCATCCGCTGAAGCAGAATCCCTGGTTTTTTTCTGAAGCTTCCGGATCAGTTGAAAGCGTCTCTTTTGAGAATCAGTCTGGAGAAGAGCGTGTCCGCAAAGAGGGCCCTGGAACGGTAGATCCCCGGCCTGGGGTAGCAGACCAGCTGAAAGGCTTTTCTGAATCGGCCGACCCGGTAATATTCTGTGGCGTTTTCCATCATATCATTGCGTTTGTAAAAATCTTCCTTGCGGTAGAAGGCGATCTGTCTGCTGGAGAGGTTATCTCTGGAATTACGGTAGCGCTTAATTCGAAAGAGGATATAGCCGTATGTTGCGCGGAAATTGGCGTTGCCTGGCATAAGGTCCACGTTTTCTTTTGCCAGCTGGAGCGCACGCTGGAGGCTTTTACCTCTGTCAATGATAAACCAGGCGATTGCATCGCGGATACCAGGCGCTTTTTTGATGTTTCTGAGCCCGGATTCAAGTATGCTGCTCTGTTTCTGAAACCGGTTCTGTCTGCGGTACAGGGAGGCCAGAGCAAGGTACCCCTCCTCCTGTGAGGGGAATTCCCGGACCAGCTGCTGGAGGAGACTCTCTTCCCCCTTCTGGTCTTTATTGAGCCCGCGGACACGGGCCAGAAGAAGCATGAGTTCCGCTCTCCTGTTGAATGCAGGCATTTCTTTGAAGATTTTTTTAAGGATACGCTTGCAGAGAAATAATTTTCCGTTTTCAAAATATGTTCTGGCGAGCTTGAAGCGGAGAAACGGGACAGAAGGGTTGTGGTGGACAGCTCTTGAGTAGTGGTGCTCAGCATGCTTGTATTTCTTTTGAAGAAAGAAAATATCCCCTGTGAGGCTGAGGAAATGGAAGCTGTCTGTATTGTCAAAACTGGAGCCGGCATAGGCGTATTTCAGGGCTCTGAGAACATCCCCGCGCAGGAGGGCGACCCTGGCCAGAGTGTGGATTGTGTCGAGAAGCATCTCCTTTTTATTCCTGTCCAGATAGTTTCTGGGTAGATTTTTCTTAAACAACTCCTGAACACGATTTCCGTGCTTCTCCGCCATCTCAAAATGACCCTGTTGTGAGTGTATTTTGCACAGGTAGTAGTTTGCGTTGATGTTGTCTTCATCCACTGCGAGCACGCTCTTCAGTTCTTTGACCGCCAGATCCATCCGGCCCTGTCTCCATCTCAGAAAGCCGATGATGATCCGCAGTTGCAGTGCACCTCTGTTGAGAGAGGCGGCTCTGGTGAAGATTTTCAGGCTTTGCTCCAGTCTTCCTCTGGAGAGTTCCCGACGGGCCTGTGCGTACACCTGTTTCCAATCGTTTTTGTTTTCTACAGAAAGTCTCCTGTAGAGAGCTTCCGCTTTTTCCCTCTCTCCTGTGAGTTCGTAATCTCTGGCCAGAGTCAGAAGGATTCTGCGCCTTTTGCCGCTTTTGAGGTCTGAATCGGCTTTGCGTAAAACAGCAATGGCCGCTTTGTTGTTTTCTGTGCGCATCAGGGTGGCTATCCGCAGGTAGACCTCTTCCCGGTCAGAGGGGATGCTGAGCAGTGTCCTGATTTTCTTCTGGCCCATATCCCTCTGGATAAGGAGGGTGTTGCGCATAATATATCGTTGAAAAGCTGTTTTCCCCTGTCGCTTGCTTTCCTCCAGAACTTTCTGGATAGAGGAAACAATGCTGGAAAGCTTTTTCCCGCTGTCCATATACTGCTCTTTCAGGTATTTGCAGGAATACGGATATGTGAGTGCTTTTCTTGTGTAGAGATTGCCCAGGGTAGCGTAGATGATCGCGTACTGCCGGAATTCCGGCAGACGCTTCTGTTTGAGCAGTTCGCTGTATGCGCTGATCGCTCTGTCGGAATTACCGAGTTCTCTGTGGATCTGCGCCAGAGCCAGGAGTTTGTCAATACTCTCCCGCGCATTCAGCCTGATGGAGCGGCTGATATACGACAAAGAGGCAGGGGACCTGTTTTTTCTGAAAAGGATTTTGCCGATAGTGAAGAAGCGGTTGGCGAGGATATCCGGATATTTTTGTAGCAGACAGCTCTGATTTTTGACCACTGCTGGAGGAAGCAGAGCGTTGCTCTGCTGAATTCTGTTCAGGCGGCTGGTTAAGGAGAGGAACCCTTTATGGTCAAAAGAGAGGAGTCTGGTGAGTGTGCGGGAGGCCCGGGAATGCCCGGGGTACAGCTTGAGGGCTTTTTTAAGATGGAAACATGCCTTTTGCAGGTGACCGTAGGCCATTTCCTTGAAAAAAGCGGCTGCCAGTGTCTCTCCCATAAGAGTGTGGGCGCCTGCGGATCGGGGGGCGAGAGAAAGGATTCTGCCGAGGGCCTTGCGGTATTCCGCACTGTGGAGGCCGGCGGTTTTTTTGATCTTGAGCGCCAGAGTGAGCGCTTTGTCGGTGTCGCTGCTGCCCTGGACCTCCTTCTGCAGTTTTTGCAGCAGGATGGATTTTGTCAGAGCGCTGATCTGCTCGGAAACAGAGGCCCCGGCTGCGGCTGCGTGACGAAATGCGCTGAGTGCCGCGTCCAGATCTCCAGCTTTTTTGTGCCAGCCGGCAAGTTGCAGGTGAAAGCAGGGGTTACCGGGAATGCGGCTGGCCGCACTCTGCAGGGTCTTCAGGTATTGTGGAGCGCTCTTTAATGGGCCCTCTCTGTAAAGATTGCACTTGAGCTTATACAGGCGGGCGGAGAATGGGGCTATCCTGTCCAGTTTGGCGATAGATCTTCTGATGTCCCCATAGCGTCCCAGTTTGAGCTCCAGTTCCGCTTTGAGGTACAGGTAGGAGGGCTCATCCGGATAGAAGCGGTAGGCACGGAGCAAATGGTTGTATGCGGTCTCGTTTTTCTCCAGTTTTCTGTACTGCAGGGCAAGTCTGTAGCAGATCTCCGCTTCTTTCTTCCTGTTGCCACTGAAGAAGAGCTGAAATTGTTTCAATCGGGTGATGCGGTTTCTGGTCACAGCATCCCTGTGTTGCGCCGGACTGCTTCTAAGCTTCTGATCCTCTTTTCCGGCGAGTTCCAGAAAGCGGCGTCCTTTGTTGCGTGACTCTTTGCTGGCCCGAGAGGCGTGGAGATAACCGATAGAGGCGAACAGTTTGCTGGAACGACGTCCCAGGAGGTGGGCCTGCTCCAGATATTCCAGCGCCTTATTCTTTTTGGCCATTCTCAGGGTGAGATAACCGACTGTTTCAAACGCTTCCCCGTTGGTGGGATGGTATCTGGCGTTGTTGAAGAAATGGCGATACGCTTTGAAGGGGTAGCCAGCATTGAGTTCAATTTTGCCGAGTTCGGCCAGGGCGTAGCTGTCTTTATGGTCGGCTTTCAGCAGTTTATGCAGGTAGCTCTTTGCCCTGGCGGTGTTGCCTTTTTTCAGGAAGAGCGCAGCCAGCATTCGAAACAATTTTTTATTCCCCGGCTCTTTTTCTGCAAGCCGATCAAAGTGGCTGAGGGCGAGATAGGTGAGGTTTTCCTTCATAAGGCGAAAGCCGAGCATTTTCCGGATGATCGCGGCATCAGGCTGTTCTGCAAGAATGGCGTTGCAGCGGGTGATGAAGAGCGCGAGGCTGATCTGTTCCCGCTGGTTGAGCAGTTCTCTGTTTTCTGGAAACCGGGCGATACCGGCCTCCGCGTAAAAAGAGGCCCTTTCTAATTCGCCTCTGTTGCTGTAATAGGATGCCAGTAGAGACCAGGACCAGGGGGAAGCTGGTTTGAGAGCGAGGGAGCGCTGGAGCAGGAGCAGGGCTTCTCCGTGTCTTCTGTTTTTAAGGTAGAGACGGGAGAGCTTGATAAGAGCTTCGGGCCGCTCCGGATCTTTGAGGATAGCGTCTTTGTATGCTCGCTCCCCTTTGAGAAACATCGCCCTCTGGATATACAGATCACCGGTTTTTATTCTTGCATTGTAGCCGGCGCAACCCTGCAGAATCAGGAGTGTAAGAAATAGTCGGTGTATTTTCATTTTCCCTCAAGTGTTGTCTGAAATCGGCCTGCGGCCAGCCTCACACAGACCTCCGGCAGGAGTACCGGGACAGTGGAAATGGGCCTGCTTAATACTAAATATAATTATCATGGAAAGTCAGGGTGAAAGCAAGTTATTTCATGCAGGCTAATACCTTAATGGGTGTCAGTTGTTTTGCGTTTTCGGTTGAATGATACCTGTACCACTGCTGTAAAGGTGGACGAGTTTGGGTTTGTAAGCGTTCTTTTCCTTGCCTTCGTTGTAGATATATTCAAATATTCTGTTGCGGGTTTTCTTGCTGATCTGCTCAAATTTGATGTGGAGCGTTTTGTCAGCTGACATTGGAATGGATGAAAAGCCTAATACCCTGCCAATGGCGAGGTCCCTGTTGTCAAAATCAAGACTGAAATCCAGTTTGACAAGGGTGTTCTCTTTGAGTATCCCTCCGGAGCGGATCGCAACGCCGCCTGCACTGATGTTGGTGATGATCGCATGAAATGGAGTCGCAGTGGCGGCTGTGATGCTGCGGCTGGTGCCACTGGAGGTTATTTTAAGAGTGAGGATATTGACTGAGATGTTGCTGTTGTGGCGGCGGAAGAGGCGGCGCTGAAGCCTGGTCAGTCTGCCGGCATGGCGGATCTGGATAAGGCCGCTGTTACTCACACCCTGATGTAGAACTCTGGAAACGAACCTGTATTCCGCGTCATGATGGATCTGGAAGGCGACGCTTACCTTTTTCCCTTTCCAGGAGAACGCCTCTGTGTTGAGTGCTTCTTCAGGCATGGAAAAGGCAAGGCTGTCTGCGTTGTTCTCCAGCAGCACGCTCTCGTAAGAGCCGATCCGCTCGAAAGTGAGGACCGCTCTTGTGTTGGGTTTCATTCCCATTGTTGATCGGAGTCTCTGCTTCCTGCTGGAAAAAATATTATCCATTTTATTTCGAAGAAGGAAAATGGATTCAATCGTCTGATGTTTTTTTTCAGCAGTGATCTCAAGCTCTCGTATCGCATGGACGCTTTTCATGACCGCATTGTCGAGCTGTTTGATCGAAGTGTACATACTGTTGAAATTGATAATTTGAGCCTGAAAGCCGACATAACGGAGGAGTTTGATCTCCGGTCTGACGAGTCCTATATTATGACCTATTTTGTTGAAGGAAAACCAGTTATACTTGATCCCTTTGAAGCGGATAGAGAGGTAGAGCTGATATCCTGATGCAGCAGCGATCAAAAGAATCCCTGCAGTAATCAGGATTGTCACTGCACTCATCAGGGCCTCCGTATCGATTCAGGCTTTGCACAGCTGCTTACCGTTCTATTGTCGGTAGATAAGAGTTGATTGTTTAATTGCAGTTTTTCTTCCATAAAAAAAGAAAGGTCATAGCGTTATTTTTAAAAGGATTTTTCTCGTGGGGGTGAATATGGATCGGATGGCGGTCAATCTCAATGGATTGGAATTAAAAAATCCGGTGGTACTCGCTTCCGGGACCTGTGGATACGGAACAGAGCTCCTGCCGTTTTATAATCCGGCTGATCTGGGGGCTGTGACCCTGAAGGGGCTTACCCTGCATCCCGTAATCGGCAACAGGCCGCAGCGGCTGGTGGAGGTGCGCGGGGGGATCCTCAATGCGATCGGATTGCAAAATATGGGGTTTGAGCGTTTCTGTGCGGAGAAGTATCCTGACCTTGCAGCTTCCGGCATAACCGCAATTGCCAATATCTCCGGGAACTCCGTAGAGGAGTACGTCACCCTCTGCCGGGGAATGGAAGAGCTGGATGCTATCAGAGCGGTGGAGCTCAATGTCTCCTGCCCCAATGTCAAAGAGGGGGGGCTCCTGTTCGGCCAGGACCCTGTTGTGCTGAAAAATCTTGTCAGCGCCTGCCGCGTTGCAATGAACAAGCCGCTTCTGGTCAAGCTCTCCCCCTGTGTTATGGATATCGTCTCTATCGCCAGAGTGTGCGAAGAGGCGGGGGCTGACCTGCTCACGCTGATCAATACGCTACCCGGCATGGCCATTGATCTGAAAAGCAGACGCCCTCTGATCCGGAACCTCACTGGCGGGTATTCTGGACCTGTGCTCAAGCCGGTTGCCCTCCGAATTGTACATCAGGTATCTGTCACTGTATCTATTCCGATTATCGGGATGGGGGGGGTGATGAACCGGGAGGACGCTGTTGAGTTCCTGATCGCCGGTGCCTCAGCGGTTGGGGTGGGTACAGCCACTATGCTCAATCCCCGGGCGGCGATGGAAATTTTGACCGGGATCCGGGAGTATGTGGAAGAAGAGGGGTTATCTTCTGTGCGCGAACTCACCGGAACGTTGATTCTGGACGATTAAGCGCTAGCCGCAGGCAATAGCAGGGCTGGCGTAACCTGTGAACACCCTGCTACGGTTTTTGACCACTCCGCTCACCTGCAGGGAGTAGAGCAGCAGCAAGGCGCCCAGGAGTACTGCAACGGCTGTTTTGAGAACAGCCTTTTGAATCAGGAAGAGGGCTGCCAGGAGCAGAAAAACCGGATATATCCAGGGTTGGAGTACGATCTGTGATTTCCCCTTTTGCTTGATAAATGGGCTGGCGTTGCGACTCATCTTCCCCTGTTTCAGGCTATGGAAGAGGGCTGCCGGGAATTTATGCTTTACGGTGATGGCGTGTTTTGATGTCCAGAGGGTCACCGCCGGTTTATGCAGTTTCACGTTGACGAACCCTTTTTCTCTGTTTCTCACTTTGACCGCTGTCTTCTGCAGGAGCCTGGTCAGAGGAAAGAAACGTCCCTGTTTTTTTTCATACAACCATCTTCCGGCAGAGAGCTCGGCATCCACCTGAGCACTGAAGTACAGAAGCGCCGCCAGCAGGGCGAGCAGGACGAGCGGTAACAGGTTTTGCGGTTGTTTGAGTTTCTGAAACAAGAGCGGCTCCTATCTGGCTGCTAGAAGTGCAGCCGCGGCGATTGTCGTGATGGCGGCGATGAGCCAGCGCAGCGATTTTCTATCCATCAGATTTCCGATGAACACGCCTCCGAGCAGCGTGAGGGGAAGGGTCAAACAGCTGCCGTCTCCAGCCAGTGTCCTCAGTGGAGCGCTTCGCACAGGCAGGAGGTCAAGAAGGAGGTAACCGGTAAGGAAGATGATTGCCGGAGCGACCGGAAAAGAGCCTGAACCGGCACGCGCGGTATAGCCGAGAGCGAAGAGGGCTATCAGGGAGAAGGGGGCAAGTGTCGGAGAAGAAAACAGTCGGGGGAAGAGACTGCCCGGAGCGGCGCCCGTGACTCCGGCCGAGCTGAAGAAGAGCTTGAGCCCGGAGAAAACCGGCTTCCCGAGCAAGCTCTGCAGGAGGATCTCGATAAGGAGGAAGCCCGCGGCTGTACCGATAAGGAAGCCGGGCAGGCTTTTACGGACAGTTTTTCTGGAAAGGGCTCCTGCTGTGAGCGCCAGAGCTATCGGAAAGAGGGCCGGGGTGCAGCTCAGGCCGGAAATCCAGAGCAGTCCTGAAACCGGGGCGTTGATGGTGGATTCTCCTTCATTGGAGCGTAACAGAAAAAGCAGTGAGTAGGCCAGGAGAGCGAAAGCGGCAATCTGTGAAAACCCCTGGAATCCGGAAATGGAGAACAGTGGGAACAGGGCTGTTAATATGGCTGCGGCAATTCCGGTTTCCGGGGAGCCGATCTTTCGGCTGGCGAAGAACAGGCCGCAGATTGCCAGAAGAGAGAAAAAAAAGGCAGGCATTGCGGAGAGTTGCATAGTGTTGTGGAAGATCCTGCTGATTGCCAGGGGGATGGCCATTGAGTTGCCGGAGTCCCTCCTTGCAAAGCTGTTCAGGAGACCGCTGCTGCTCAGGAGATTCCGGACAAGCAGCCAGCTGAGCAGAATAAAAAAAAGCTCTGCCCCGCCTTTTTTCAGAAACTGTTTGAAACGGTACTGGAGTGTGATCATATCCGAAGTGGCGCGCATTCTTACGGGCTGCTGTGCAGCCCTCTCTGCCTCAGGGGCGCTGAACGCCGCGTTATCATCAAACTCTGGATTTTCAAGGGGGGGATTGTCCATCTTCTCTCCTGCTTCATTTTGCTTCAGTATTGCACCGCAGAAGCGAAAAGTCAATCAGCAATCTGTTTATATAAAGGGGTCAAAAGGGACGTCCAGTTCCAGCTGTGCATCTTCGGCTCCGTGGATCTGGCTGTGGATCAGGCTGACCTCTTCAAAGGCTTCGTTAGCCTCTTCATGCTGTCCCTTGTCCAGCGCTTCCAGACCAACCATAATCTGCCTGGGGAAGATCAGTTTTTTCTTATCGCTTTCTATTCTGTCCGCAAAAAGAGGGTCAATCAGGAATTCCACCTCTCCATAGTTGAGCTCCATGAAGCTGTCCTGCTCTTCCTCTTTTAGATACCTGAGGAAGGATTCGAGCCCCCTCCTGTTACATTGCTGGAGGAAATAGACGGTTGCTTTCTCTCTTTCGAGATTGAAAGATTTTTCTTTGAGAATTCTGGAGATCCTTTCCCGGGCGCACTCCAGCGCACTCAGGGCATCGACGGTTTTGCGGAAGTAAGTATCACTTCCAGTGAAAAGGAGATACCATGGGAGGGGCACCTCTTGCGGTCCCGGGAGGATAAAGCCGTCCAGTTCGGAAGAGGCGACGTAGTAGTTCCCTTCCAGATCCACATGATAGGAGCCGTGCTTTTCCCTGGTGTTGAATATACCGTCCGGATAGATGATTTTCATCGGGATGCCTTCCGGATATTCCCGTTTCAGGTGTTCGCGTTTGTTTATATAGCGGATCCAGTATTCTTTTTCCTCATGATCAAGAGTTTCCACTTTTTTGAATAGCCGAAGAAAACTGTAATTAGCCATCTGCTCCCTCTGCCTGTACTGCCTGTACTGCCTGTAAATATACTTCAAATTAAAGAGGGAATAGCTTTATCTTTGTTTAAGATTGCCTTAAGGAAGCCGGAAACCATTATTTGACCTGGCCGCTGTTGCAATTTTGAGCAATCCGGAGAGTAAATAGCAGAAGGCAGTGCCATTATCGTGGCTGAGTCTGGAGGGAAGTATGGCAAAATGGATTATCGGGGCAACGGATACTTCCTGTCCGCTCCCGGAGAGAGTGCTCAGGGCGAGGGGGGTTGAGGATAAGGAGGCATTCCTCAATCCAGATTTCTCCACTCAGCTCCATTCTCCGGCTCTTTTCCCGCAGATGGCTGCTGCGGTGGAGCGGATAGCCCGTGCGGCTGTTTCTGGAGAAACCGTGTGCATTGCCGGGGACTATGATGTGGATGGGGTATCTTCCTCTGCACTGCTTTATCGGCTTTTGCAGCATATTGAAGTTGATGCGGCGGTCTATCTTCCGCACCGGATCCATGATGGTTTTGGCTTTACCCCTGAGGTTGTGGACAGAGCCCTGGAGCAGGGTGCTTCGCTGATCATAACCGTTGACAATGGGATCACTGCCGCAGCGGCTGTTGCCAGAGCTGTGAAGAATGGGATGGATGTTATTATCACTGATCACCACTACCCGACAGAGGGTATTCCGAAAGGGGCGGTTGCGGTTATCAATCCAGCCATACCGGAAAGCGGTTATCCATTTTCTGAATTGTGCGGTGCCGGGGTTGTCTATAAGCTCGTTGATGCGGTGTTGAGCGATAGAGTGGAACGTGGAGAGAGCACAGTAGAGGAGCGGGAGCGTTTCCTTAAGTGGAATATGGACCTTGTTGCACTGGCTACAGTGGCTGATGTTGTGGAACTCGTAGAGGAAAATCGCGTTCTGGCCTATTTCGGACTCACTGTACTCCGAAAAAGCCGCAAGCCGGGGATTCGTGAACTGTGCAGGGTTGCTGCATGCAAGACGATTGATTCGGAGACGGTCGCCTTTCGATTGGCCCCCAGACTGAATGCTGCGGGACGACTGGACGATCCGGCGGCTGCCTTTCGTCTTCTGGTTACGGAGGACCGCGATGAAGCCAGGGAGCTGGCGGAGCAGCTGGAGAAGCTCAATCAGCAGCGTCAGGGGATGCTGCGGCGTGCAGTGAGTGCTGCACGGGAGCAGGCTGAGAGGCAGATATGTGATGGGGAGCGTATCCTCATTCTGGAGAATGACGGCTGGCATCCCGGGATTGTGGGGTTGATCGCAGGGAGGATATCTGACAGGTACAATATGCCTGCTCTGGCCTTCTTCTCTGATGAGCAGAAGGCGAACTGGACTGCGTCCTGCCGCTCTCTGCCCGCTTTTGATCTGACTGAGATGCTGGCACGGTTTCAGGGGTTGTTTGTGAGGAGCGGCGGACACGCTCTGGCTGCTGGTTTGACCGTTGCAACAGAAAATTTTCCGCTGTTCCGGGAGTCTCTGTTTTCCTATGCCAGAAAAGTGCTGCGTGATTGTGTGACAGCCGGTGAAATTCGCATTGATGCGCTTGCCCGGGTTTGCGAGCTCACCCTGGATAACTGCGCAGCCCTGCAGCGACTCGCCCCCTTTGGACAGGGCAACAGGGAACCTCTCCTGCGGATCAATGCACTTAAGCTGACGGAGTCCAGGCGGGTCGGATCCGAAGGCAGCCATTTCCGTTTCATTGCCAGGGGAAAGGGGCATAGCATTGTCGGGATTGGTTTCAGTCTGGGCGATCTGGCTGAGACTTTTCCAGCAGGGGCGATAGTTGATTGTGCGGCGCATCTACGGTTCAATGAGTATCTGGGCCGTCAGAGTCCGCAGCTTATCCTGGTGGATATGAAATCTGCCATATAGCAACGGCATTGCTTTTATAAAAAGTTGTATTTTTTTTCACAAATACACCATAATTCGGAGTACCGCATGCCCGACCAGAAGCTGATCCGTAATTTCTCAATCATTGCTCATATAGATCATGGGAAATCCACCCTGGCCGACCGCCTTCTGGAAGAGACCGGGATGGTGAGCGGTCATGTGAAGAATGATCAGCTGCTGGACAGTATGGATCTGGAGCGGGAGCGCGGTATCACCATCAAATCCCGGACCGTCTGTATGGAGTATGCAGCCTCTGACGGCAAGACCTACACCATGAACTTGATCGATACTCCGGGCCATGTGGATTTTGCTTATGAGGTCTCCCGTTCTCTGGCCAGTTGTGAGGGCGCTGTGCTGCTGATCGATGCCGGTCAGGGGGTTGAGGCGCAGACTCTGGCTAACCTCTATCTGGCGCTGGAACACAATCTGACGGTTATTCCTGTGATCAACAAAATAGATCTGCCAGGTGCGGATCTGGAGATGTGTTATGAGCAGATAGAAAATGATCTCGGGTTTCTGCGTGAGGAGGTCCTCCATATCAGTGCCAAAGAGGGGCTCCATGTGGGGGGTGTTCTGGAGGCTGTGGTGGAGTGCGTTCCACCGCCAGAGGGGGCTCTGGATGCACCTCTTGCTGGATTGATTTTTGACTCCAATTACGACCCGTACCGCGGTACTATCATCACCACCCGGTTGATGGAGGGCGTTCTGCGTCAGGGGGATGAGATTCTCCTCATGGCGACCGGTCAGAAGTATAAAGTGCACGAACTGGGGACTATCAAGCTCGGATTCCATCCTGGTAGAGAGCTTCATGCTGGAGAGGTCGGATATATCGTAGCCGGGATCAAAACCGTTGCCGATACCAGAATCGGCGATACTGTCACTCTGGCAGCCAGCCCGAGGTCCGAGCAGCTTTCCGGATTTAAGGAGGTCAAGCCGATGGTATACGCCTCCATCTATCCGATCAACTCAGAGGATTATGAAGACCTCAAGGCGGCAGTGGAGAAATTGAAACTTAATGATGCCTCCCTCATCCATGAGCCGGACTCCTCTCTGGCGCTCGGTTTCGGGTTCCGTTGCGGTTTTCTCGGGCTTCTCCATCTGGAGATTGTTCAGGAGCGGCTGGAGCGGGAGTATAATCTCAATCTGATCGTCACCTCGCCTACTGTGGAGTATAAGGTGTGCATGACAGACGGCACTCATCATGTGGTGGACAATCCGGTCAAATATCCGGATCCCCGGAAGGTGGACTATTCCGAAGAGCCGTTTGTCAATGCCCATATTTTTACTCCGGCTGTGTATATGGGGAACATCATCCCCCTCTGTCTGGAGAAACGGGCAATACAGAAAAATATGGTCTATCTTGATGAGAAGCGGATCCAGCTTACATTTGAAATGCCGCTTGCTGAGATAGTGTATGATTTTTACGACAGGCTTAAGTCGGTCAGCCGCGGGTACGCTTCCTTTGATTATGAGGTTTCTGATTACCGGAAAGCGGACCTGGTTCGCCTGGAGGTGCTGGTCAACGGCAAAATCGTGGATGCGCTGAGTCAGCTGGTTGTGCGTGTGGATTCTCAGAAACGGGGGCGTAAGCTGGTTTCTCGCCTCAAGGAACTTATCCCCAGACATCAGTTTCGGGTTCCTATCCAGGCTGCGATCGGCGGCAATATTGTCGCCAGAGAGAATATCTCCGCTTTACGGAAGAATGTGACCGCTAAATGTTATGGCGGAGATATCAGTCGTAAACGGAAACTGCTGGAAAAGCAGAAAGAGGGGAAGAAGCGGATGAAAACCTTCGGTAATGTGGAGATCCCCCAGTCCGCCTTTACAGAGGTTTTGAGAACAGATGATTAGGCGCTCCCCGATTCTAGCGATTCTTATCAGCCTCTCCGGCTGCTATTCCCCCTGGGTGGTGGTCCGTTCCGGTCAGGGGAGTGCAACCCTGGAGGGGGCGACTCTCATGCTTGAGCTTGTGGATCGTTTTAAGGCGGCGCGTGCCGTGGAGAAACTTTATAAAGCTAAGAAGAAATCCCGCATGCTGAAGCGTGCCCCCTATGTGACGCTGGTTGCCGGAACGCTTACTATCCCGAAAGCGTGGAGAGGGATCTATACTCTGGATCCCGTAAATTGGCGCTGCAGCATCGGGGAACGGGAGGTTCCTCTGCTTTCTCCGGAGATGCTCAAGAAACGATTTCTTCCCCGTTATTTTGCTACAGAAAAATATATCGGCCTGCTCCGGGTAAAGCTCCCCGGGGGAAACAGGGGAGCTCATTTCTTTAAAGGGGTGAGCTGTCTGCCAGGGGAAACTGTGCTGTTCCATTTTTTTATCCCCAGGCCTGCATTTACAGACAGACGTGTTCTTTTTCTGGTCCGTCTGGTTCCGTCAGGAGCGGGTATAGGCACGCCTGTTGTATTCTCCGTTGTTTTAGATCTCAAGGTTCTGAAAATCAGGCCGTGAGCGCTTTGTTCTCTCCCCGCTTAGCGCTGCACGTATATATAATACGAAGTTCGTTTTTATTATTGTTATCCTTGTTTTTCTTTGCAGGAGATAAAGGAAACAGTTGACCGGTAGAGGATTTTTTATGAATTTATAGACAGAGACCTGTATCCAGCAGATAAACTTCTGAAAAAAAATATCCATGGAGGATCGAATGGCCACTAAGATAGCTATTAACGGCTTTGGAAGAATTGGAAGAAACGTTTTTAAGATTGCCCTCGAGCGTTCTGACATTGAAGTCGTTGGTATCAACGACCTGACAAGCAACAAAGTACTGGCGCATCTGCTCAAGTACGATTCCACTCAGGGCAAGTTTGACGGTACTGTTGGTTTTGATGATGAAGGCATCATCGTAAACGGTACAAAAGTCAAAGTGAGTGAAGAGCGCAGCCCGGCTGACATCCCCTGGAGCGAGACCCCGGATGTTGTTATTGAATCCACCGGTGTCTTCCGCGAGAAGGAAAGCGCAAAAGGCGGATACGGCGATCACCTTAAAAACGGCGCGAAAAAAGTTATTCTCACTGTTCCTGCAAAAGATAAGATCGATAATATGATCGTTCTCGGTGTTAATGATGAAGCGCTCAAAGCAGAAGACCTCTGTGTATCCAACGCTTCCTGTACCACCAACTGTCTGGCACCGGTTGTCAGAGTTCTTCATGAGAAATTTGGCGTTGAGAGCGGACTGATGAATACCATCCATTCCTACACCAATGACCAGAGCATCCTCGATGCCCCGCATTCTGATCTGCGCCGGGCCCGCTCCTGCGCTGTTTCCATGATCCCGACTTCCACAGGCGCTGCTGCAGCTGTAGGTAAGGTCCTCCCTGACCTCAACGGCAAGCTCAACGGTCTTGCTGTCCGTGTTCCCACTCCGACCGGGTCTGTTGTTGACCTTGTCGCCAACCTCAGTAAAGAGGTGACAGTGGAAGAGGTCAACGCTGCAATGAAAGAAGCGGCGGAAGGGCCCCTTAAAGGGATTCTCCAGTACACTGAGGATCCGATCGTATCCTGTGATGTCATCCATAACACTAACTCTTCCATCTTTGACGCTGGTGCTACCATGGTCCTCGGTAAGATGGTCAAGATCCTTTCCTGGTATGACAATGAGTGGGGGTATTCCAACCGTGTTGTTGACCTTGTTTCTAAGGTTGCCGGCATCTAGTGTATGACTTTTCAAAAAGCCCCCGCTCCTCGGGGGCTTTTTTTAAACTCTTCCGGGGATCTCTCGTCAACTGATGCGGTCCCCTGATTACTGAACCAGGGAGTAGTATTATGGCAAAAAAAACTGTACGCGACATCGAGCTCAAGGGTAAGAAGGTGATCATGCGGGTTGATTTCAATATTCCGCTCAATGACAGGCAGGAGATCACGGATACAACCCGGATAGATAAAGCATTTCCTACGATCAAATACATTCTCGAACAGGGAGCTTCCCTTATTTTGATGAGCCATCTCGGCCGTCCCGGAGGCGAAGTGAAGCCCGAGTTCTCCCTTAAACCTGTTGCCGCAAAACTGAGTGAGCTGCTCGGCCAGGATGTGGTGATGGCGCCCGACTGTGTCGGTGCGGAAGTGGAGCAACTTGCAGCGGATCTTGAGGCCGGTGCTGTTCTTCTGCTGGAGAACCTGCGTTACCATTCTGATGAAACCGACAACGGCGAGGACTTCTCAAAACAGCTCGCTTCTCTCGCTGATGTCTTTGTCAACGATGCGTTCGGAACCGCCCACCGGGCGCACGCCTCCACAGCAGGGATCACAAAATTCATGGATGTATCTGTGTCCGGGTTCCTGCTTGAAAAGGAGATCAAATTTCTCGGGGATGCGGTTACCGATCCGGAGAAACCGCTTGTGGCGATTCTTGGAGGTTCCAAGGTCTCTTCAAAAATCGGCGTGATCACCAATCTGCTGGACAAGGCGGACTGTATCGTGATTGGTGGCGGCATGGCGTACACATTCTATAAAGCGCAGGGCAAAAATATCGGCAGCTCACTTTTTACTGAAGAAGACCTGCCTGTTGCCAGAGAAATTCTTGAGAAAGCGGCAGGCAGAGGTGTGGAACTTGTGCTCCCGATTGATGATGTTGTCACTGACGGCAATATCGGAGAGCTGTTCAGGGATGCCACAGTAGCGGAAGCGGCCAACACAAAAGTGGTGGAAGGTGGGATTGAAA
>Ga0056109_1000106_pt1 | contig 32037 bp, 38 predicted proteins | sample WorMetG1BERMUDA2_FD_80077 | JGI IMG/M metagenome (GOLD analysis project Ga0056109, IMG submission 80077) | Marine gutless worms symbiont microbial communities from Max Planck institute for Marine Microbiology, Germany - Inanidrilus... ...
CCCAGCCACCCAATGGTCTGAAGAACGGGAAATCCGGCTTCAAGCCGGTCCAACGTTCGGGGCAAGCTCAAATGCGCCAAACTCTCTCAATAAAACTGGACCACTCCCAGGGGGTCACTCCAGGCTGGCGTGACGCCTACATCGGCGTCGGCATCTTCTGCATCGCCGCCATGCTGCCGCTGGCCCTGCTGCTGCGCAAGAGCCCGCAGGTCGACGACCCTGTCGTCGCTTCCGCGGACGCGGCGCCTGCGGTGCGCCAGATGCCGCCGGGCCGGCTGCAGGCGGTGCTGATCGTCGCCGGGCTGGCCTGCTGCATCGCCATGTCGATGCCGCAGGTGCACATCGTCGCCTACTGCGGCGACCTCGGCTACGGCGTCGCGCGGGGCGCCGAGATGCTGTCCCTGATGCTCGGCATGGGCATCGTCAGCCGCCTGATCTCGGGCATGATCGCCGATCGCATCGGCGGCCTGGGCACGCTGCTGCTGGGCTCGACCCTGCAGTGCATCGCGCTGTTCTTCTACCTGCCGTTCGACGGCCTGGTGCCGCTGTACGTCGTCTCGGCCCTGTTCGGCCTGTCGCAGGGCGGCATCGTGCCCAGCTACGCGCTGATCGTGCGCGACTACTTCTCGGCCCGCGAGGCCGGCGCCCGGGTCAGCCTGGTGCTGATGATGACGGTGATCGGCATGGCCATCGGCGGCTGGATGTCGGGCGAGATCTACGCCATGACCGGCTCCTACCAGGCCGCCTTCCTGAACGGCATCGCGTTCAACCTGCTGAACATGTCGATCGCCTTCTGGCTGCTGCTGGGACGCATGCGGGCGCGCCGCGCTGTCGCCTGATCAGGCGGCGGTGCCAGCGATCACCTCGAGCAGCGCGGTCACCTTCGGCGAGTTTGCGCCGCGGCGCCAGAACATCACCGTCTCGGCCCTGTCCCGCCCCGCCGGCAGCTCGTGCAGGCTCAGCAGCGCGCGGTCCGGAATCGTGCTCAGCACGCTGCGCGGGATCAGCGAGATGCCCATGCCGGCGACGGCGCAGCCGAGCATGGTGTGATAGGACGACATCTCGATGATTCGCGCCGGCATGTCGCCGCGGGCGGCGAACCAGTCCTCGATGCGCTGCCGGTGGGGGCAACCGGATTCGAAAACCAAAACGGTCAGCGATCCGTGCGGCCGCTCGGCGACCGGCGGGTTATCGGCGGCGGCGACGATGACCAGGTCCTCCTCGAAGGCCAGCGCCTTCTCGAACGGCTCGTCGGCGACCGGTTCGGCGGCCAGGGCGGCGTCGAGCTCGCCGGCCAGCACCGCCGTCGCCAGCTCCTTCGGGTTGCCGGTGCGCAGTTCCAAGGTCACCTCGGGATGGCGCCGGTGATAGGCGTTCAGCAGCGCCGGCAGGCGCACCGCCGCGGTGCTCTCCATGGCGCCCAGGCGGAACAGCCCGCGCGGCCGCGAATCCTGAACCGCCGCGCGCGCCTCCTCGGCCAGGTCGAGCAGGCGCTCGGCATAGTCGAGCAGCACCTGGCCCGCCGGCGCCAGGTGCAGCCGCTTGCCGCTGCGGATGAACAGGTCGACACCGAGGTCGTCCTCCAACTGCCGCACCCGGGTGGTGACGTTCGATTGCACCCGGTGCAGCCGCTCGGCGGCGCGGGTGATGCCGCCTTCCTCGACGACGGCGCGGAAGATGCGTAGGTCGGCCAGATCCATAATTCTTCTCACAAGATGATTTTCATCATTATTATTCATTTTACGTGATTGATGCAATCGGCAATTCTCCCCCGCGACGGCGCCGCACCGGCGTCCCCGTGAAAAGAGACAGCGCAAAGGAGGCTGATATGCAGGAACTCGACGATTTTCCCGTCATCGACGTGCGGACCCTCTCCCCCGAGCAGATGGACAGGCTGGTGCAGGCCGGCATGCGGCGCGGGATGCGAGAGCGTTCGCGGCTGTTCCGCTCGTCGCCGCGGCGCCTGTGGGCGCTGCTGCGCCGGGCCGGCGCGGCGCTGCGCGCGGCATTGATCGAGCCCCCCCTGAAAGGAGAGAAGGCATGACCCCGCAACAGATCGAACTGATCCGCGACTCATGGGCCGCCGTCGAGCCCACCGCGGCCACCGACCTGTTCTACCGCAACCTGTTCGCGGCGGCGCCGGCGCTGCGCCCGCTGTTCCCCGACGACCTGTCGGCGCAGGGGCACAAGCTGGCGGCGGCGATCGACCTGGTGGTCGCCAATCTGGACGACCTGGAGGAGATCCTGCCGGTGGTGCGCGGCCTCGGCCAGCGCCACGTCGGCTACGGCGCCAAACCGGCGCACTACGAGGTGGTCGGCATGGCGCTGCTGCAGACCCTGGAAACCGGCCTCGGCGACGCCTTCACGCCCGAGGCATGTGAGGCCTGGGGTGCGGCTTTCGGTCTGCTGTCGTCGGTGATGATCGAGGCGGCGAACGACGTGGCCGCGTGATCAGCCGTCAAACGGGCGCACGGTGTGGCCGTGGTTCAGCGGCCCGTGCCCCTGCCCCAGGCCCGGCGCGGTCATCATCGCCTGACGCACGTAGGCGCGCGCCCGGGTGACCGCCTGGCGCAGCGGCTTGCCCTGGGCGAGGCCGGTGGCGACGGCGGAGGCCAGGGTGCAGCCGGTGCCGTGGGTGTGGCGCGAGTCGATGCGGGTGTCCTCGAACACCACCGGCGGCTCGTCGCCCTCGAGCAGCAGGTCGACGACGTTGTCGCCTTCCAGATGGCCGCCCTTCAGCAGCACCGCCTTGGCGCCCAGGTCGGCCAGCGCCGTACCCAGGTCGAAGAACTCGTCGCGGGTCGCGGCGCCGCGTCCGCTCAGCACCTCGGCCTCGGGCAGGTTCGGCGTGATCAGCGCGGCGCCCGGAACCAGTCGAGTCTTCAGCGCCGCGATGGCGGCGTCCTGCAGAAGCTTGGCGCCGCCCTTGGCGACCATCACCGGATCGACGATCAGCGGCACGTCGGGCGCCTCGGCGTCCAGCGTCTGGCGCACCGCCGCGATCACCTCGGGGCTGTGCAGCATGCCCAGCTTGACCGCGTCGGCGCCGATGTCGCGCAGCACCACGCGCATCTGCTCGGCGACGAAATCGGCCGGCACGTCGTGGATCGCGGTGACGCCCTGGGTGTTCTGCGCCGTCAGCGCGGTCACCGCGGTCATCGCGAAGCCGCCCAGCGCGGTCACGGTCTTGATGTCGGCCTGAATGCCGGCGCCGCCGCCGGAATCGGATCCGGCGACGATCAGTACCCGTCCGTTCATGTTGAGCTGCCCCCCAGGATCGGCTCTGCCCTCTTCGGTGCTACGCGGCGACGTCCTCGATCGCCCCGATGATGTCGTCGACCACGTGCTTGATCAGGTTCTCATCGTCGCCCTCGGCCATCACCCGGATCACCGGTTCGGTGCCCGACTTGCGGATCAGCACGCGTCCGGCCTTGCCCAGTTGCGATTCACCATCGGCAATGGCTTCCTTGACCGGCTTCTTGTCCAGCGGCTCGCCGCCGTTGTAGCGCACGTTCTTCAGGATCTGCGGCATCGGCTCGAACAGGCGGCAGACGCGGCTGGCGGCGCGGTCGGCCTGGACGATGACGGCCAGCGCCTGCAGCGCCGCGATCAGGCCGTCGCCGGTGGTCGAATAGTCGCCCAGCACCATGTGGCCGGACTGCTCGCCGCCGACGTTGAAGCCCTTCTCGCGCATGTATTCGACGACATAGCGGTCGCCGACCTGGGTGCGGTGCAGTTTCAGGTCGAGCTCCTCGAGGTAGCGCTCGAGGCCCAGGTTGGACATCACCGTGGCGACCACGCCGTCGCCCTTCAGCTGCCCCGTGCGGGCCCAATGGCAGGCGATCATCGCCATCATCTGATCACCATCCACGAGCGCACCGTTCTCGTCGGCGATCATCACCCGATCGGCGTCGCCGTCGAGCGCGATGCCGAGGTCGGCGCCGCGCACCACCACCTCGGCGCGCATCGCCTCGGTTGCCGTCGAACCGCAGTCCTTGTTGATGTTGAAGCCGTCCGGGCCGACGCCGATCGGAATCACCTCGGCGCCCAGTTCCCACAGCACGTTGGGCGCCACCTTGTAGGCGGCGCCGTTGGCGCAGTCGACGACGATCTTCAGCCCGTCCAGGCGCAGGCCCTTGGGGAAGGTGTTCTTGACGTATTCGGTGTAGCGGCCCTCGGCGTCCTCGAGACGCAGGGCGCGGCCGAGCTTGTCGGGCTTGGCCAGATGCGGCGTGATGTCGCCTTCCATCTTCGATTCGATTTCCGTCTCGACCTCGTCCGACAGCTTGAAGCCGTCGGGGCCGAACAGTTTGATGCCGTTGTCGCAGAACGGGTTGTGCGAGGCCGAGATCATCACGCCGAGGTCGGCACGCAGGCTGCGCGTCAGCATCGCCACCGCCGGTGTGGGCATCGGGCCGACGATGATCGGGTCCATGCCGACGGCGACGAATCCCGAGGTCAGCGCCGGTTCCAGCATGTAGCCGCTGAGCCGGGTGTCCTTGCCGATCACGACCCTGTGGCGATGGTCGCCGCGTGTGAACTGGCATCCCGCGGCCATGCCGACCCGCAGCGCGATCTCGGCAGTCATGGGAGCGGTGTTGGCGGTACCGCGGATGCCGTCGGTACCGAAATACTTACGCGTCATGGCAAATCTAACCGTGTTCTCGTGGGTCCTGTTTATAGCAGATAGAACATCCGCGTTTCAGCCATATTTCGCGAATCAGGCGCTTTCGATGGCCTGCCACAGCGCCAGGGCCTGCCGCGTCTCGGCGACGTCGTGCACACGCAGGATATGGGCGCCGCGCGCGACCCCGGCCAGATTGGCGGCGATGGTGCCGGCGACGCGCGCATCGGCGGGTTCGTCGGCGCTGACCCGGCCGATGAAGCTCTTGCGCGAAACCCCCAGCACGACCGGCAGATCGAGCTCGGCGAAGCGGGCCAGGCCGTTCAGCAGTTCGAGGTTGTGCGCCACCGTCTTGGCGAAGCCGATGCCGGGATCGACGGCGATGCGCGCGCGCGCGATGCCGGCATCGACGCAGGCCTCGACCCGCGCCGCCAGTTCGCCGATCACCTCGCCCAGCACATCGTCGTAGTGCGGCTCCTTCTGCATCGTCTCGGGGGTGCCGCGCATGTGCATCAGGACCACCGCGGCGCCCGAATCGGCGGCGGTGGCCAGCGCGTCCGGATCGTAGGCCAGCGCCGAGACGTCGTTGATGATGCCGGCGCCGGCGGCGGTGGCGGCGCGCATCACGGCGGCGTGGCGGGTGTCGATCGAGACCCACAGCCCCTCACCCGCCAGTTGCTCGACCACCGGCACCACGCGGGCCAGTTCCTCGTCGAGCGACACCGGGTCGGCGCCGGGACGGGTCGATTCGCCGCCGACGTCGAGGATCTCGGCCCCGGCCGCGGCCATCGCCCGGCCGCGCGCCACCGCGGTCTCGGTGGTCGCGGTCTCGCCGCCGGCCGAAAAGCTGTCCGGCGTGACGTTGATGATGCCCATGATACGCGGGCGGTCGAGCCGCAGCCCGGCGTACTCGTAGGTCATTCGCTGCCCCCTCGAATACAACAAAGCCCCGGCGAGGCGGGGCTTTGTCTCGATAAGATTTCCTTGCCGCCTGACGGTCAGGCTTCCGGCTGTGGCGACGGGTCGAGCCCGCCCGGGTTCTCCTTGCCCTTGCCGCTGGACGGCACCGAGGCCCGGCGGCCGCCTTCCTTGCGCGGCGAGGAGTCGTTGCCGCTGCCGTCGTCGCGCACGATGGTGTCGCCGCTCAGCAGTTCCTTGATCTTGTCGCCGGACAGGGTTTCGTATTCCATCAGCGCGTCGGCCAGGACGTCGAGGTCGTCACGATGCGCCTTCAGGATCTCGCGCGCCTTGTCCTCGCCCCACTCGACCAGCCGGCGGATTTCCTCGTCGATCAGTTCGGCGGTGGCGTCGGAGACGTTCTTGTGCTGGGTCACCGAGTGGCCGAGGAAGACCTCTTCCTGGTTGTCGGTGTAGCGCAGCGGGCCGAGCTTATCGCTCATGCCCCATTCGGTGACCATGCGCCGGGCCAGGTCGGTGGCCTGCTGGATGTCGTTTCCGGCGCCGGTGTTCAGGTGCTCGTCGCCGTAGGCGAGCTGCTCGGCGACGCGGCCGCCGAACATGATCGCTAGGCGTGCCTCGCACCACTTCATCGAATAGCTCAGCTTGTCGCGCTCGGGCAGGCTCATGGTCACGCCGAGCGCGCGGCCGCGCGGAATGATGGTGACCTTGTGCAGCGGATCCGAATCCGGCATCTGCATGGTGACGATGGCGTGGCCGGCCTCGTGCACGGCAGTCGCCTTCTTTTCTTCCTCGGTCATCACCATCGAGCGCCGCTCGGTGCCCATCAGGACCTTGTCCTTGGCGCCCTCGAACTCGGCCATGGTGACGACGCGGCGGCCGGCGCGGGCGGCCAGCAAGGCCGCTTCGTTGACCAGGTTGGCCAGGTCGGCGCCGGAGAAGCCGGGCGTGCCGCGGGCGATCACGCGGGCGTCGACGTCGGGTCCCAGCGGCACCTTGCGCATGTGCACCTTGAGGATCTTCTCGCGGCCGAGGATGTCGGGATTGGGCACGGTGACCTGGCGGTCGAAGCGGCCCGGGCGCAGCAGCGCCGGATCGAGCACGTCGGGCCGGTTGGTCGCGGCGATCAGGATCACGCCCTCGTTCGATTCGAAGCCGTCCATCTCGACCAGCAGCTGGTTCAACGTCTGCTCGCGCTCGTCGTTGCCGCCGCCAAGACCGGCGCCACGGTGGCGGCCGACGGCGTCGATCTCGTCGATGAAGATGATGCAGGGCGCGTTCTTCTTGCCCTGCTCGAACATGTCGCGCACCCGCGAGGCGCCAACGCCAACGAACATCTCGACGAAGTCGGAGCCGGAAATGGTGAAGAACGGCACGTTGGCCTCGCCGGCGATGGCGCGGGCCAGCAGCGTTTTGCCGGTACCCGGCGAGCCGACCAGCAGGCAGCCCTTGGGAATCTTGCCGCCGAGGCGCTGGAACTTCTTCGGGTCCTTGAGGAATTCGACGATCTCTTCCAGTTCCTGCTTGGCCTCGTCGATGCCGGCGACGTCCTCGAAGGTGACGCGACCGGTCTTTTCGGTCAGCAGCCGCGCTTTCGACTTGCCGAAGCCCATGGCCTTGCCGCTGCCGCCCTGCATCTGGCGCATGAAGAAGATCCACACGCCGATCAGCAGCAGCATCGGGAACCAGGAGATCAGGATGCCCCACAGGGTCGGCGATCCCTCGTCCGAAGGCAGCGCCTTGATCTGCACACCGCGCTCGGTCAGCGTCTTGATCAGCGTCGGGTCGTCCGGCGCGTAGGTCTTGAACGCCCCGCCGTTGCGGTAGTGGCCGGTGATGTTGTTGCCCTGGATGGTCACATCGCGCACTTCGCCGCTCTCCACCGAGGCGACAAAATCCGAGAACGCGAGGTCGTTATGCTGTCCCCGTGGCGCGTTGCCCTGGAACAGGTTGAACAGCGCGAAAAGCAACAAGCCAATGATGACCCACAGGGCCAGATTGCGGCTGAAATTCACTCCAACACCTCATGTCTCAACGGCCGCTGCGCGACCAATGCCGGCCAAATACCGGAGCATCGCGGACCCCGGCCGATCGCCGCCGGGACCGATCTTTCTATCACATAGTACGCCAAGCCGGTTGCGCAAGGCAAAACCCCCGGCCTGAAAGCGGTCTCGCGGGCCGAAAAACCACGGATTTCACGCCCCAAACGCGATCGGTATCCAATTCGCGCCGTTTATACTGCAAGTGGGACACCGCACAAACACCTCGTTGGTCCCACAGGGCCGGAATCGTGCGCCTGACCGGCGCCGGCAGCGGATTTTGCCGCAGTTGCGGATCTTCCCCGGCGATTTCGCGCCATCCCGCCGCGCCCAGCGCCGAGACCCAGGCCTCGCCCGTTCCTTCGTCGAACTCGAACAGGAAGCGCCGGTCCCACCACAGCGGCCGCCCGGCCCGCGCCGCCATGGGGCGCGGCCCGCGCGCCTCGCGGCAGACCAGGAGGTCCTCGCGCGCCGGCAGCAACCGGCAACCGGCCAGGGTGGCGCCGCGCCAGTCGGGCCCGCCCGCGCGCAGGTCGGAAACCAGGCGGCGGACTTTGGCCCGGCGCGGCGGGTAGACGCCGCCACCGAGGCTGGCCAGCAGCCGCGCCAGCGCCCGCTCGGCCAGCCCCTTCGGCGCCGCCTCCAGGACCCGCGGGCGCAACCGGGCGTAGCCGGCCGGGCGCAGGTCGCAGGCGGCGAGCAGCAGGTCGCCAACCGCATCGTCCAGGTCGTCGCGCTGCGTCGACATCTCGTCGGCCAAGCGGGCGACATCGGCGCGCGCCAGCGGGCCCGAGCGGGCCAGGTCGCGGCGCAGGCGCACCCGCTCGAACCGGGTTTCGCGGTTCGACGGGTCCTCGATCCAGACCTGCCCGGCGTCGCGCAGGGTCGCCCGCAGGCGTTCCGGCGGCAGCGCCAGCAGCGGCCGCAGCAAGCGCACCTCGGCGGTCGGCTGATCCGGCGCCATGCCGGCCAGCCCGTCGGCGCCGCTGCCCTTGCGCAGGCGCATCAGCACGGTCTCTGCCTGATCGTCGCGGTGATGCCCGAGCATCAGGTGCAAAACACCGTTGCGTCGGCACCAGTCGGCCAACAGGGCGTAGCGGGCCTGCCGCGCCGCCGCCTGAACCGCCGAGCCGGGTTTGGCGCCGGGCCAGGTCAGGATGTGATGGGCGATGCCCCGGTCCCCGAGCCAGCCGGCGACCCGGGCCGCCTCGTCGGCCGAGCCGGACCGCAGGCCGTGATCGACGGTCAGGACGGTGACTTGGCCGCCGCGTCCGCGTGCCCAGCCATCGGCGAGCAGGCAGAGCGCCAGGCTGTCGGCGCCGCCCGATACCGCCACCGCCAGATGCGGTGCCGTCTCGAACGGCTGTAGCGGCCGCATCAGTTGGGCGAATTCCTGGTCATCGAGCGGCTCGTCCGCCGCCTCGGCCAGGACGACCGGCACGGGCGTCACGTCAGCGACAGCCGTTCTCCGCCCACTGGGCCTTCACGGTGCGGGCGATGCGCGGCGAGGTCCTGGGGAACTTGCGCTTCAGTTCGTCGAAGGCGGCGCAGGCGGCCGAGGCCTTGTCCAGCCGCGACAGCGACAGCCCCAGGTTGAGCAGGCTGTCCGGCGCCTTCGGTCCCTTCGGATAGGTCTTGTAGTTGTCGGTGAAGGTCTGCGCCGCCAGCACGTACTCCTCGCGCACGAAGTAGACCTTGCCGAGCCAGTATTGCGCGTTCTGGGCCAGCGGGTCCTCGGCGTGGGCGGTGAGGAACTGCTCGAACGCCTGCTCGGCCTCGTCGTAGCGGGCCTGGCGCAGCAGGCCGTAGGCGAAGTTGTACTTGTCGCGCGGCGTGCCCGCCGGCAGCGCCACGGCGGCGGCCGCCGCGGCGGTGCCGGCGGCGGCGGTCTGGGTGCCGTCGGTGGCCGCCGGCAGTTGCGCCGTGCCTTGGCTGAGTTCGCGCTGCGACATGGTGCCGAGCACGCCCGATCGGCGCGGCGCCGGCGGCGCGGGGGCGGCCTGCGCTGACGGCGCGGCGGCAACGGACCCGGCCTGGGGTGTCGCCGCGGCGGCGGACCCCGCGGGCGGCGGCGCCGAGGCGGTGTTGCCCTGCTCCAAGGCGCTCAGCCGGTAGTCGACGTCGCCGACCAGCTTGTCGAATCGGTTGCTGACCTGATTGACCTTGTGCAGGATCTCCTCGATGCGCCCGGTCAGCATGCGCAGGTCGTCCTCGACCTGGGTCACGCGGATGCTCAGGCGGGCCATCGCCGGACCGCCGCCTCCCTCGCCGGCAACCGCGCCGGCCGTGGCACCGGAAGCGCCGCCGCCCGAGCCGCCGCGCGCGACCTGCAGGTTGAGCGTCCGGATGTCGCGCTCGACCCGGCCGAGCCGGTCCAGCAGCTGCTGCAGGTCGGCGTTCTGCGCCGCCGCCGGCGGCGGGACCAGGAAAACGGCGCCGGCGCTGATGCCGAGCACCATGATGGATGCAACCAGCCCGATTCTCATGGCGTCATGCTCCGATCCTGAAAAACACGGTCTCTCGCGCCGCGTCCCTTTCGGGGTGCGGGGCGAGAATCACCCTAGGCCACATTCTGGGCAAAATTAGGGCGCTTGCCCAGACCTCTTGCAAGGCCAGGCAAGCGCCCCATGAACTCTGTCTGCGAACTGATCCGCGGGATCAGCTGCCGGCGCCGGATACCACCGTCACGCCGCGGCGGTTCTGCGCCCAGGCGGATTCGTTGGAACCGAGCGCGACCGGCCGCTCCTTGCCGTACGAGATGGTGCGGATGCGGTTCGGGGCGACGCCCAGGGCGACCAGGTAGTCCTTGACCGAATTGGCGCGACGCTCGCCGAGGGCGAGGTTGTATTCGCGGGTGCCGCGCTCGTCGCAATGCCCCTCGACGATGATCGACACGGCCGGGTACTTGGCCAGCCAGGCCGCCTGCTGCTCCAGCGTGTTGCGCGCGTCGGCCTTCAGGTTGTACTTGTCGAAATCGAAAAACACGCGGTCGCCGATGTTGACCACCAGGTCTTCCTGCGAACCGGGCGCCGGGCCTTGCGGGGCCGGGGCCGTCGTCGTGGTGGTCGTCGTGGTGCCGCCACCGGTACCGCTGCTCGAACCGCTGTCTTCGGGCGCGGTCTCACAGGCGGCGATCAGTGCCACCGCGGCGAACATGCTCAGAAATCTAAAGCGCATAAAATTGTCCCCCTTTAGGGATTGGTTGCGAGTAGAGCCCGCCGTCGCCCTGCTGGCGGGGCCGCGGAGGCCGATTCGAATCTGCTCAAACCCTCTGGCGTAACGACGAAAAGCCTACTCTCACAGTCGCTTAACCGCAGTTTGTTTCCGGACTATAGGATGGCTATCTCACGGAATCAAGGGGGACCAAGCCGGATCCGAGGCATCCAGCGGGGTCACGATCTCGCGCTCGTTATAGCCCGTCAAGTCGATCGAATAGAGCTTCGATTGCCCGCCGCCACCCTTGGAATCCGTGGGTTGCTGGCGGAAGAACATCAAAACCCGCCCATTCGGCGACCAGGTCGGCGCCTCGACCAGGAAGTCCTCGGCGAGCAGCCGCTCGCCGGATCCGTCCGGTCGCATGACGCCGATGTAGAATCGGCCGCCGGTGAACTTGGTGAAGGCGATCAGGTCGCCGCGCGGCGACCACACCGGGGTGGCGTAGCGGCCCTTGCCGAAGCTGATCCGCTGCACGCCGGTGCCGTCGGCGTTCATGACATAGAGCTGCTGCGAGCCGCCGCGGTCGGAGTTGAACACCACCCTGAGCCCGTCCGGCGCGTAGTACGGCGAGGTGTCGATCGCCGAATGCGTGGTCAGCCGGCGCACCGCGCGGGTGCGCAGGTCCATCGTATAGACTTCCGAGTTGCCGTCCTTGGCCATCGACATGATCACCTGCTTGCCGTCCGGCGAGAACCGAGGCGCAAAGGTCATGCCGGGGAAGTCGCCCAGTACCTCCTGGCGGCCGGTGTCGATGTTGAAGATGTAGACCCGCGGCTGGTTGCGGTAATACGAAAGATAGGTGATTTCCTGCAGGGTCGGCGAGAACCGCGGCGTCAGCACCAGGTCGGCGCCGTCGGTCAGGAAGCGGTGGTTGGCGCCGTCCTGGTCCATGATCGCCAGCCGCTTGACCCGCCGCGTTTGCGGCCCGGACTCGGCGATGTAGACCACCCGGGTGTCGAAATAACCGGTCTCGCCGGTGATCCGCTTGTAGATCGCGTCGGCGATGATATGCGCGACCCGGCGCCAGTTGTCCGGCACCGTATGGTAGGCGAGGCCGACCATCTGCTGCTCGGCGAACACGTCCCACAGGCGGAACTCGACGCGCAGACGTCCGTCCGGCATCTGCTGCACCCGCCCCTGGACCAGGGCCTGGGCGTTGATCACGCGCCAGTCGCCGAACCGGGGCAAGGTGCTGAGCGACTTGGCCGACTGGATGAAGGCGCGCCGGTCGACCGGCTTGAACAGGCCGGAGCGCTCGAGGTCGGCGGAAACCACCTCGGCGACCTGGCGCCCGACGCGGCCGTCGGCATCGGTCGGCCCGAAAAAATCGGTGATCGCGATCGGCATCGGCTCGACGGTGCCGCGGGTGATGTCGATGCGCAGTTCGGCCGGCGCCGGCAGGGCGGCAATGACGACCACGCAGATCAGCAGGGCGATTGCCAGCGGATGGGGGCCGACTCTGCCATTGATATTCCCCTTCATGTTCCGAACATCTCCCTCGGGTCGAAAACCAATTTCATAGTTCTCCAGTGTTCAAACTTCTCAGGCGGCAATTTGAACGGATGGCAGCGCTGGTTCAAGACCGCGCGCAACGCGCTCTCCGCCGCCGCCCGGAAGAACGGGTCCGAATTAAGTCGCCCCTTGTTCACGATCTGCGCTTGGATGGGCCGGCCATCCGGCCCCATCGAGACGGCAATCTCGATGACCATGCTCTCGGCGTCCTTGGCGCCGGCCGGCAGGTTCCAGCACTGCTGGATCTGCTGACGCACCAGGTCGATCTCGCTGACGGTCATCGGCTGCGCCGTGTCGAAGCGCCGCGTGCACGACCTCGAGGACTGCGCCGACGACAGTGCCTGCGCGATCTGCGCGTCGAACGACGGCTTCGGCGGCGGCTTCTTCTTCGCCACCTTCTTCTTCGGCGGCGCCGCCTGCTTCTGCGGTTGCGGCTGGTCCTTCAGCTTCTCGACCGTGCGCAGCACCGAGGCGAAATCGCTCGGCGGCTTCGGCTTGCGCTTCGGCTTGGCCCGGGCCAGCTTGACCGGCGCCTTCGGCTGCGGCGGCTCGGCCTTCGGTTTCGGCTTCGGTTTGGGCTTCGGTTTGGGTTCCGGTTTCGGTTCCGGCTTCGGGGACGGCGGCGGCGCCGGTTCGGGTTCCGGCTTGGGTTCGGGCTTCGGTTCCGGTTTCGGCTCGGGCTTGGGTTCCGGCTTGGGTTCCGGTTTCGGCTCGGGCTTCGGTTCGGGCTTGGGCACCGGTTTGGGTTTCGGCTGCGGCGGCGGCGGCGGCAGCGCCTCCTTCGGTTCCGGCTTCGGCGGCTCCGGCGGTTTCGGCGGCTCGGGCTTCTTCTTTTCCGGCTCCGGCGCCGGCGGCGGCGCGTTGGTCTTCTCGGCCACGGTGACCAGGTCGACCGTGATCGGCTGCTCGACGAAGGGCTCGGGCGGACGCAGCGCCGGCAGGCCGAGGTAGCCGAGCACGATGATCGCGGCGTGCAACCCGACCGAAGAGGCGACCGCGACCTTCATGAGCTATTCGGCCCTCCCCGTCTTTTTCTTCTTCGCGCCGGGCCGGGCCTTATCCGGGGACTGGGTGATCAGCGCCACCTTCTTGAAGCCGGCGGTGGTGATCGCGCCCATCACCTCCATCACCCGGCCGTAGTTGATCGCCTGATCGCCGCGCACGAAGATGCGGATGTCCGGGTTGTTGCCGGTGATCGCGGCGAGCCTGGGCGCCAGCGCATCGATCTCGAGCGCCGTGTCCAGCAGCCAGACCGTACCGTCGGCCTTGACCGAGACCGCCAGCGGCTCGTCGTCGCCCTGCACCGCCTTCGACACGGTCTTCGGCAGGTCGACCTGCACGCCGACGGTCAGCAACGGCGCCGTGACCATGAAGATCACCAGCAGCACCAGCATCACGTCGACCATCGGGGTCACGTTGATGTCGGACATCGGCCGGCGCGACGAGCGGACCCGGTGGAAGCGGCGCGCACCATTTTGCGTCGACACGGCCATGGCTCTAGCGCGCCTCTTCCAGTTGCCGCGACAGGATGGCGAGGAACTCGCCGGCGAAGGTGTCCAGCCGCCCGGCGTAGCGGTCGAGGTCGCGCGACACCTTGTTATAGGCGAGCACCGCGGGAATCGCGGCGAGCAGGCCGAGCGCGGTGGCGAACAGCGCCTCGGCGATGCCCGGGGCGACCACGGCGAGGCTGGTGTTCTTGCTCAGCGCGATCGACTGGAAGCTGTTCATGATGCCCCAGACCGTGCCGAACAGGCCGATGAACGGCGCCGTCGCGCCGGTCGAGGCGAGGAAGGTGACGTAGCGTTCGACCCGGTCCATCTCGCGCGCCACCGTGATCTGCATGACCCGTTCGATGCGTTCGTTCAGGCTGACCACCGTGCGTTCGGTGGCCTGGCCCTTGGACTGGGCCCGGCGCCATTCGCGCATGGCGGCGACGAACACCGCCGACATCGGGTCGCGCGGCTGATCTCCTATCCGATCGTACAGATCCTCGAGCGAGGTGCCGGACCAGAAGTGGGATTCGAAGTCGGACGCGCGCGCGTTCAGGCGACGCACGTTCAGCGTCTTCTCGATGATGATCGCCCAGCACCAGACCGAGGCCAGCAGCAGAATGATCATCACGGACTTGACGATCCAGTCCGCCCTGACGAACAGCGACCACATCGAGAAGTCGTGCGCCGCCACCGAGCCGGCCAGCGTCGCGGCGTCGATTGCCGATTGTTCCATGGGTTCAGTCCAGCTCCTTGGCTTTGACGTAACGGGAAAGTGTGTCGCGAATATGGCGGGGTATGCGCGTGGCGCGACCATCGCGGTTGAGATCGATGCAGGCGACCTTGATGTCGACCACGACCAGGTCCTGGCCGTCGCGGCGGACCCGCTGGGTCGCGCTGAGCGAGGCGCCGCGCACCTCGTGCAGGTCCGAGCGCACCTCGAGCAGGTCATCCAGCCGCGCGGCGTGGCGGTAATCGACAATACAGCGGCGCACGGCGAAGGCGACGCCGTTGTCGTTGGCCATCACCGAGCTCTCGATGCCGACCACGCGCAGCATCTCGGTGCGCGCGCGTTCGATGAACTTCAGGTAGTTGGCGTAGTAGACGATGCCGGCGGCATCGGTGTCCTCGTAGTAGACGCGGACCGGCGTGACGAAGACGCCGTCCTCGAACCGGCTGTCACTCATCGGTCGGCTCCATCGGGGGGCTCCATCAGGTCGAGCTGCCCTTCCCGCCTCGGCGCATCGAGGCCCAGGTGCTTGTAGGCCAGATCGGCGAGCATGCGCCCGCGCGGCGTGCGCATCAGGAAACCCTGCTGAATCAGGAACGGCTCGATCACCTCCTCGATGGTGTCGCGCTGTTCGGACAGCGCCGCCGCCATGGTCTCGACCCCAACCGGGCCGCCGCCGTACTTCTCGGCGATGCAGCCGAGGTAGCGCCGGTCGGTGGCGTCGAGCCCGCGGGCGTCGACCTCGAGCCGGTTGAGCGCCGCGTTGGCCGCCTTGGCGTCGACGGAGTCCGATCCATCCACGGCGGCGAAGTCGCGCACCCGGCGCAGCAGCCGCCCGGCCACCCGCGGGGTGCCGCGCGAGCGCTGCGCGATTTCCCGGGCGCCGTCCTCGGTCAGCTCCATGTTCAGCAGCCGGGCGCCACGGCTGACGATGCCGCGCAGTTCGTCGGCGTCGTAGAACACCATCTGCAGCGGAATGCCGAAGCGCTCGCGCAAGGGTGTGGTGATCAGGCCCGAGCGGGTGGTCGCGCCGACCAGAGTGAACGGCGGCAGGTCGATGCGGATCGAGCGCGCCGCCGGCCCCTCGCCGATGATCAGGTCGAGCTGAAAGTCCTCCATCGCCGGATACAGGATCTCCTCGACCACCGGGCTGAGGCGGTGGATCTCGTCGATGAACAGCACGTCGCGCGGCTGCAGGTTGGTCAGGATCGCGGCCAGGTCGCCGGTCTTGGCGATCACCGGGCCCGAGGTGGCGCGGAAACCGACGCCGAGCTCGCGGGCGACGATCTGCGCCAGCGTGGTCTTGCCCAGCCCGGGCGGGCCGTAGAACAGGACGTGGTCCATGGCCTCGTCGCGGCCGCGCGCGGCGTCGATGAACACGCGCAGGTTCTCGCGCACCTGCCGCTGGCCGACGAACTCGTCGAGGCTGGTCGGCCGCAGGCCGCGCTCGGGCGTGTCGGCCTCGGTCAAGTCGGGGGTGACGATGCGGTCTTCGTTCATGCCCCAGCCTTCCTCATGACGCGCCCTCTCTGGGTGCGAGTTCGGCGAGCCCGCCGCGGATCAGCACCTCGGTCGAGGCGTCCTCGCCTGCGACGCGGGCGGCGCGCGACGCCGCCGCCAGGGCTTCCGATGGCGCGTAGCCCAGGTTGACCAGGGCCGAGACCGCGTCGGACAGCGCCGAGGGCTGCGACGCCGGCTGGGCACCGGGCACCGCCGGCGCCAGGTTGGCGGCGGCGCCCAGCGCCAGGCCACCGACCTTGTCCTTGAGCTCGCTGAGGATGCGGGTCGCCAGCTTCGGCCCGACCCCCGGGGCGCGGGTCACGGCGGCCTTGTCGGCCGAGGCGATCGCCGCCATCAGGTCGTCCGGCGCCAGCACGGTGAGGATCGCCAGGGCGACCTTGGCGCCGACCCCCTGCACCGTGGTCAGCAGGCGGAACCAGTCGCGCTCGCCGACGTCGGTGAAGCCGAACAGGTTGATCGCGTCTTCGCGCACCTGGGTCTCGACCATCAGGGTGGCATGTTCTCCGGGTGACAGGTGGCCGAGCGAGCGACCCGAGCACGACACCAGGTAGCCGACCCCGCCGACGTCGATGATCGCCCAGTCGGTGCCGAGGCTGTCGATCACGCCGGAAAGCTTGGCGATCATCGGCGCGCCTCCGCCTTGGACACCGCTTGGGCGACCGCCTGGGCGACCCGGTCCTCGGTGGTGCGGTGGTGCGCGTGGCAGACGGCGACAGCGAGCGCGTCGGCGGCGTCGGCGCTGGCCTCGGCGGCGCCGGGCAGCAGCACGCCGATCATCGCCTGCACCTGCTCCTTGGCCGCGTGGCCGGTGCCGACCACCGTCTTCTTGACCAGGTTGGGCGGGTACTCGAACACGCCGAGGCCGGCGCGCGACGGCGCCAGCAGGGCGATGCCGCGGGCCTGCCCCAGTTTCAGGGTCGACACCGCGTTCTTGTTGACGAAGGTTTTCTCGACCGCCGCCTCCTCGGGCCGCCAGCGCGCGATCACGTCGGCGAGGCCGTCATAGATCTCGACCAGGCGGGCGGCGAGCTGCTGTTTCGGATCGGCGCGCACGACGCCGTCGGCGACGTGGCTCAGACGGTTGCCCTGGACCTCGATGATGCCCCATCCGGTGTTGCGCAATCCGGGGTCCAGTCCTAGCAATCGCATACGGCATACTACCGAGACGCGGATCAGGCGCTCAGCCTCTCCATGATTTCGTCCGAGACGTCGAAGTTGGCGGCGACGCGCTGCACGTCGTCGCTGTCCTCCAGCACGTCGAGCAGCTTGAACAGGGTCTGCGCCGCGCCCTCGTCGATCTCGACCGAGTTCTGCGGCTTCCAGGCCAGGTTGGCGTCCTGCGGTTCGCCGAACGTCTCGACCAGGGCGTCGCGCACGGTGTTGAAGTCGTCGGGATCACAGGTGATCTCGTGGGTCTCGTCGCCCGACTCGACGTCCTGGGCGCCGGCTTCCAGCGCCGCCTCGAACATGCTGTCGGCGTCGGCGACGGCGGCCGGATAGGTGATCGCGCCGACCCGGTCGAACATGAAGCCGACGCTGCCGGTCTCGCCCAGGTTGCCGCCGTGCTTGGAGAAGGCGGCGCGGACCTCGGCGGCGGTGCGGTTGCGGTTGTCGGTCAGGGCCTCGACGATGATGGCGACGCCGCCGGGGCCGTAGCCTTCGTAGCGGATCTCCTCGTAGCTCTCGCCCTCGCCGCCGCCCTCGGCCTTCTGGATCGCCTTCTTGATGCGGTCCGCCGGCACGTTCTGCGACCGCGCCGCGGCGATCGCGGTGCGCAGGCGCGGGTTCATGTCGGGGTCGCCGCCGGTGCGCGCGGCGACGGTGATCTGCAGGGCGAGCTTGGCGAAGACCTTGGCGCGCTTGGCGTCCTGGGCGCCCTTGCGGTGCATGATGTTCTTAAATTTGGAATGGCCGGCCATCGTCCGGAAAGACCTCCACAGTATGCCGTGACAGAGGAGAAATTGGATGTCGCGGACTCGGACCGGTCAGCGCCGAAAAGCAGGCGAACCGAGCGCCCCGCGTAGCAAAGCAATATGGCAATTATTGGGCGGCAGGGAAAGGGGCCTGCCGCGCGAGGTCTCCCGCGCCGTTAAACCGTCTGCTAACGGCTTGAATACGCCGGTTTTGCTTAACAGGCGATTAAGGCGGACCCGCGCGCGGCGGGAGATTGGCGGCCGAAACTCCGCCCGGATTCGGTGCCCCGCGCCATGGCAAACGAAACGGGCGCCGCGAGGGCGCCCGTCGCTAAGTCGGCCGTGCAGACCGAAGGGATTATTTGCGATCGACGCCGCTGATGGTATCGACCTGCGCCGAGGCCTGCTTGGCGTTGGCCGAGATCAACACCGCGACGGCCGGCGCCGTCACCGCGGCCTTGCCGGCCTTCTTCAGGAATTCGCGGCGATCCGTCTGTTCTTTCTTCATGGTTCGTCTCCTCTGGGTAAAAGCTTTAGCCCGGGGTGCCGGGAAGCGCCTGGCCGCTGACCGCAGTCCCGGTGTCGCCGGCGGCCGCCTGCTTGGCGCCGGCAGACAACAGCACCGCGACGGCCGGCGCGGTCACCGCGACCTTGCCCGCCTGCTTGAGGAATTCGCGGCGATCGGTCTGGTCTTTTTTCATGGCGTGCTCTCCTTGCTTCAATTCTTCGTCGGCGCGTCAGCGCCTTGATCAGGGCGGCGTGGGCAGCCGCTGGCCGCTGATGCCGATATCGTCGAGGCCGGCCGAGGCCTGCTTGGCGTTGGCGGAAATCAAGACCGCGACGGCCGGCGCGGTCACCGCGACCTTGCCCGCCTTCTTCAAGAATTCACGGCGATCGGTGGTTTCTTTTTTCATGTTCAATTCTCCTTTAGCCCGAAGCTCAGTCCGGATCCGTCGGGAAATCGTCCTTGGTGATCACGGTCGCCCGTTCACCGCTGACGAAGTTGTCGGCCTGTCCGGCGGCGGCCTGCTTGGCCTGGGCCGACAGCAACACGGCGACCGCCGGGGCTGTGACCGCGGCGGTGCCCGCATTCTTGAGAAATTCGCGTCGATTGTTCGATTTCTGGCTCATCGTTTCCCTCTCGAGTCTCAAGTTGCGTGCACGGATCCGAAACCCGGAAGCTTCGGCCCCTACCGTGCGCAATTTTGTTTCGCCCTCAGAACCGTATCCGAAATATAATTAAACGAAATTCATACCAAATTCCTTGCAGTTCTTATTTTTCAATCTATTACGCGGTGATATTGACGCAATACCTCCGAGCCGATGTCAAATTCTCCGACACCGGAAGGGCATACCATTGGCTTTGCAAGGAGGCGATCGGCCAGACGGCCGCGGGGCTGACCGCGTTAGTCGGGCAGACGTTCGATCAGCCGGCCGCCGACCCGCACCGGGGCGATGCGGGTGGCCAGGCCGGTGGCGTCGTCGGTCTCGACCAGCACGGCGCACAGCGTCGCCGCGCCGCCGGCGGGTTCGAGGCGGCCGGCCGGCAGCTTCTTGGTGAAGCGGGCCAGCGCCACCTCCTTCTGCATGCCGATCACCGAGTCGTAGTCGCCGCACATGCCGAGGTCGGTCTGAAACGCGGTGCCGCCGGGCAGGATCTGCGCGTCGGCGGTGGGCACGTGGGTGTGGGTGCCGACGACCATCGAGGCGCGGCCGTCGCAGAAGTGGCCCATGGCCATCTTCTCGCTGGTCGCCTCGGCGTGCATGTCGACAATAATGCAGTCGACGTTTTCGCCCAGCTTGTGCTTCGCCAGCAGCGCGTCGACCGCGGCGAAGGGATCGTCCAGCGGATCCATGAACAGCCGGCCCATCGGCTGCACCACCAGCACGCGCCGGCCGGCGCCGTCCTCATAGACGTTGAACCCCCGCCCCGGGGTGCCGGCGGGGTAGTTGATCGGGCGCAGCAATCGCGGCTCGTCGTCGATCGTGTTCATGATCTCGCGCTGGTCCCAGACGTGGTTGCCGGTGGTGACCACGTCGGCACCGGCCTCGAAGAAGCCGTTGCAGATGCCCTCGGTGATGCCTAAGCCGTGCGCCGCGTTCTCGCCGTTGACGATGGTGAAGTCGACGGCTAGGTCCTGGCGCAGCCGCGGCAAGTGCTCGGCGACCACGCGGCGTCCCGACTTGCCGACGACATCTCCGCAACACAACAGCTTCATGAGCTTTTCATTCCCTCAAGTCACGATGACGCGTGTCGCGGCATCGGTGACCATCCAATCGACCGGCAGATCGTAGCCATCGCGCGGCACCTTCTCGACCCGCTGCATCTCGAAGGCGACGCCGGCGACGACCAGGTCACCGGCCTGGCGCAGCGCGGCGATCGTGCGATCGTAGAAGCCGCCGCCCTGGCCTAGTCGGAAGCCGGCCTCGTCGAAGGCCAGCAGCGGCGCCGCGATCACCTCGGGCACGGCAGCTTCGGTGCCGACCGGCACCGGGATGCCGAGCGCCGCGGGCTGCAGCTCGGTCTCCGGCGTCCAGCGGCGGAACTCGAGCGGCGCCGCCGGTTCGATCACCACCGGCAGCACGCAGGTGTGGCCGACCGCGTGCAGGGCCTGCAGCAGCGGCCGGGTGTCCAGTTCGCTGCCGTGCGGCCAGTAGACCGCGACCACGCTGCTCATCGCGCCCGGCCGCATCACCGGCAGCGCTTCGAGGAAGCGGCGGGTGACGCGCATCGCCGCCTGCTCGCGGGCGCCTTCGTCCAGCGCCTTGCGCGCGGCGCGGACCTCGCCGCGCAGCCGCTTCTTCTGTTCTGCGATGGTGTCGGTGCTCACGGATGCCGCGGGAATTGCCAATGACATAAAAAAACTACGCCGCCGCGGAGCCGTCGGCCGGAATATCCTCCGTGGCCTGCTGTAGCAGGTGGGCACCGCATACCGAACCCACGGGTCCGGCAGAGACAGCTCCCTAAGGGTAGATATTGGCCCCGGGGATAAAGTGGCCTAACGCACTCCGCAGCGTCGTGGCTAAGAAACTACGCCTGTTCAACGCGTTCGGCAATATGCTCCAAGCGATCGGCGAGCACGTCGATGGCACCGCCGATGCGTTCCTCGAGCTCGCCGACGGCGGTGCCGGCCTTGGCCGCGCGCAAGGCTTCCATGTCGGCGTAGGCGTCCGACAGTTCGTCGGCGATCAGCAGGCTGGACATCACCAGCAGCCGCGCGTCACCGATCTGGCCGACCGCGGCGACCAGTTCGCCGATGCGTTTGTCGACGTAGGCGGCCAGCCGCGCCAGATGCGCTTCCTGCCCGTCGTCGCAGGCGATGTCGAACTTGCGGTTGTTGATGGTGACGGATATCTGGGCCATGCCGCCTTCTCTCGGGTGTTGAATGAAATCTATTCCTCGAGCACCGTGCGCAGCCGGCCGATCACCTCGTCGAGCCGCGCGCCGACCGTGTCGGTGGCCTCGCGCAGGCTGTCGTTCTGTTTGCGCAGGGTGGCGACCTCGATCATGTCGCCGTCGCCCAGCGTACCGGCCTCGGTCCGCGTGTTGATCGCCGCCTCGAGGCGGTCCATGGCGCTATCCAGGCGTTTCTGCGCCTGCTGCAAACGGTCCTGCATGTGATCCCTGCCCTTGCTGGCACCCGCCCGCTTCGCGCGCCCTGCACCTGTTGACCTGCCTTGGCGCGCGAAGGGTCCTGCGAAGAATATGCCCGCCCGCCGGGAGAGCGTCAACCGCCAGTGGGTCCGGCCGGCGGAAACGGCGGTCGACTCCGCCGCTATCGGTATGCTCGGGCGGCCGCTTTGTCACAAAAAACCCATTGACGCCGGCGGGATCTCGGATGATTTTGCTCTCTCGCGCTCGGCGCCCTACCCGTTCGGGTAACAACGACACGCCTTCGGGGGTGTTATGCGACCGGGCCCGTTGTGTTAAGAGGGGCTCAATTTTTTCAAACTAGGAGGATGCAATGGCGGTTCGCGTTGCGATTAACGGCTTCGGCCGGATAGGTCGGCTGACCCTGAGGGCGGCTTTCGAAGCCGGCCGTAACGATATTGAATTTGTCGCGATCAACGATCTCGGCCCGGTGGAGACCAATGCCCACCTGCTGCGCCACGACTCGGTGCACGGCAACTACCCCGGCAAGGTCCGGACCTCGTCGACCAGCATGAATCTGGGCAAGGGCGCGATCAAGGTGTTCGCCGAGCCCGACCCGACCAAGCTGCCCTGGGGCAAGCTCGGCGTCGACGTGGTGATGGAATGCACCGGTCGCTTCACCTCGAAGGAAACCGCCGCGGCCCACCTCGAGGGCGGCGCCAAGCGCGTGCTGGTCTCGGCCCCGGCATCGGGCGCCGACCTGACCGTGGTCCAGGGCGTCAACAGCAACAAACTGCGCAAGAGCCACAAGGTCGTCTCCAACGCCTCGTGCACGACCAACTGCCTGGCCCCCGTCGCCTTTGTGCTGAACGGCGCCATGGGCATCGAGCGCGGCTACATGACCACGATCCACTCGTTCACCGGCGACCAGCCGACCCTGGACGTGATGCACAAGAACCTGCGCCGCGCCCGCGCCGCCTCGCTGTCGATGATCCCGACCTCGACCGGCGCCGCCCGCGCCGTCGGCCTCGTCCTGCCCGAATTGGCGGGCAAGCTGGACGGCTCGGCGATCCGCGTGCCGACCCCGAACGTCTCGGTGGTCGACCTGGTGTTCACGGCCAAGCGCAAGACCTCGGTCGACGAGATCAACGCCGCCATCCTGAAGTCGACCAAGGGCAAGCTGAAGGGCATCCTCGACTACTCCGACGGCCCGACCGTGTCGATCGACTACAACCACAATCCGTTCAGCTCGATCTTCGACGGCACCCAGACCCAGGTCATCGACGGCAAGCTGTGCCGCGTGGTTTCCTGGTACGACAACGAATGGGGCTTCTCCAACCGCATGAGCGACACCGCCGTGCAGATGGGCAAGTTCGGCTGATCGAACCGCCGATCCGGTCCCGCCGCCAACCGGGCGCGGACCAAACGAAGCGGGGCCCCCGGGGGCCCCGCTTTTGTTTTACAATGGCATCATGAGCGCGCCCGCGATCATCGTCCACGACCTGCGCCAGGCGATCGCCGCCCTGGCCGCGGCGGCGTCTCTGGACCGCGTCGTGCGTCTGCGCATCGCGCCGGGCGCCGCCGCCGCGCTCGGGCCGCGGGTGCTCGCGCGGATGATGCAGCGGGCGGCCGAGGCGCATCCCGAGGCCAGCTTCACCGCCGTGCTCGACTGTGCCGGCGACGCCGGCTACGCGCTGCAGGCGCTGCGCGCCGGCGTGCCGGCGGTGCGGGTGGCGGCCGAGCGCGAGGTCTTCATCAAGCTCGCCGACATCGCGATCCGGATGGACGCCGAGATCGAGCACGCGGCGGAAATCGGCGAGGTGCTCGACCTGGACGGCGAAAACGACCCGGAAGCGGCCTGCCGGGCCTGGTTGCAATTGACCCCGGACCCGCCGATCGGGTAAGGGGAGCCCATGAACGATCAAGCCCCGCCCTGCCAGCTCTACCTGATCACGCCGCCGGCCTTCGACCCGGCGCCCTTCGCCGATACCTTGGCGGCGGCGCTCGACGCCGGCCCGGTCGCCTGCGTGCAGCTGCGCCTGAAGGACCTGCCGCGCGACGACGTCGCCCGCGTCGCCGAGGTGTTGCGCCCGGTGGTGCAGAGCCGCGACGTCGCCTTCATCATGAACGACGATCCCGGGCTGGCCGCCGACACCGGCTGCGACGGCGTGCACGTCGGCCAGGAGGACGCCGCCTACGCCGAGGCCCGGCGCATCGTCGGCGACGACGCCATCGTCGGCGTGACCTGCCACGATTCCTCGGACCTGGCGGTCGACGCGGCCGAGGCCGGCGCCGACTACGTCGCCTTCGGCGCCTTCTACGCCACCGGCACGAAAAAGCCGAAGTCGAGCGCCGAGCCGGCGATCCTGGAATGGTGGTCGTCGATGACCACGGTGCCCTGCGTCGCCATCGGCGGCATCACCATCGACAACGCGCCACCGCTGATCGCCGCCGGCGCCGATTTCCTCGCCGTCGTGGCCGGCGTCTGGGACCACCCGGACGGCCCGGTGGCGGTGGTGCGCGCGTTCAACGCCCTGTTCGCCAACGGCGGCTGATTTACGGGCGTTGCGCCGCTCTCGGCAACCTGCTAGTACTCCGGTGCTGCAACACGATGCGGCTATCCCAACGAACACGGTAAGAGCCGATGAAGATTAACGGAAACGCCGTTCGTCCCGGCATGGTGATCGAACATCAGGGCCGCCTGTGGCGGGCGGTCAAGATCCAGCACACGCAGCCCGGCAAGGGCGGCGCCTACCTGCAGGTCGAGTTGAAGGACATCCGCGACGGCACCAAGCTGAACGAGCGCTTCCGCGCGTCGGAAAACGTCGAACGGGTGCGCCTCGACCAGAAGGAATACCAGTACCTGTTCGCCGACGGCGACATGTACACCTTCATGGACAACGAGACCTACGACCAGATCTCGATCAGCGCCGACCTGATCGGCGAGGGCCAGGTACCTTTCCTGCAGGACGGCATGCAGGTGCAGATCGAGAGTTACGAGGACTCGCCGATCTCGCTGATCCTGCCCGACTCGGTGAACCTCGAGGTGGTCGAGGCCGACGCCGTGGTCAAGGGCCAGACGGCGTCGTCGTCGTACAAGCCGGCGGTGCTGGAGAACGGCGTGCGCATCATGGTGCCGCCGCACATCGAGGCTGGCACCCGGGTCGAGGTGAACACCGCCGAAGGCACCTACGTCGGCCGCGCCAAGGACTGACCGACCCGCAACCCTCCGGACCGATAGGACGACGATGGCCGCGCGATCCCCCCTGCTCAATGTCATGATCGCCGCCGCCCAGAAGGCGGCGCGCGGCCTGGTGCGCGACTTCGGCGAGGTCGAGCAGCTGCAGGTCTCGCGCAAGGGGCCGTCGGACTTCGTCAGCACCGCGGACCGCAAGGCCGAGCGCACCCTGCGCCGCGAACTGACCAAGGCCCGGCCCAACTACGGCCTGTTGATGGAGGAATCGGGCGAGACCGCGGGCGCCGACATCTCCAACCGCTGGATCGTCGATCCGCTGGACGGCACCACCAACTTCCTGCACGGCATCCCGCACTTCGCCGTGTCGATCGCGTTGGAGCGCGACCGCCAGCTGCTCGCCGGGGTGATCTACGAACCCATCGGCGACGAGCTGTTCTGGGCCGAGAAGGGCCAGGGCGCCTACCTCAACGGCCGCCGCCTGCGCGTTTCCGGGCGGCGCAAGATGGAAGACTCGCTGTTCGCCACCGGCATTCCGTTCAAGGGCGTGCGCGATCACGAGGCGTTTCTCGGGCAACTGGGCGCGGTGATGGCCGTTTCCGCCGGCGTGCGCCGCCAGGGCGCCGCCGCGCTCGACCTCGCCTATGTCGCCGCCGGGCGCTACGAGGGCTTCTGGGAGACCGGCCTGCAGCCTTGGGACACCGCCGCCGGAATCGTCATCGTGCGCGAGGCCGGCGGCTACGTGACCACGCTGGAGGGCGGCAAGGACATGCTCGAGACAGGCAGCATCCTGGCGGCCAACGACCAGCTCCACGGACCCCTCGGAAAGGCCCTGCGCGACGGCGCCTGAGGCCCCCCGCAACCCGCTGATTCCGGTGCGCAATTGCGGTTGTTTGTGCCGGGTGCCTTGGCTATTGTTGTGCCAGCGGTTCGGCGGTGCAACCGCTGGAGGGCAGTCATCATTTCTTGGGGGAAGTGCCAGCTCATGTGGACACTTCGATCTGTTCTGGCTGCGACCGCGCTCGGCGCGCTGAGCCTGACGGCGGCGGCGCCGGCCGCGGCCCAATCCGCCACCTCGAGCGTGACCGTCGACATGTCGGTTCTGGACGATGGCGGCTACGGTTCCACCCTGGGAACCCCGGGCATGGTCGGCGGGCTCAAGATCCCCGGCCGCAAGGTGCCGAGGTCGACGTTCCACGCGCCGCCCGGCTACACGCCGAGCACGCGCACGGCGGCGCCGGCGGTGGCGCCGCGCGGGAAGATCACGCTGAAGAAGCCCGGCACGATGCGGACCCGCGCCGCGGCACCAAAACCGGCTCCGCGCAAGGCGGTCGCCGCGGCCAAGCCGGCGGCGCCGAAACCGATGGTCAAGGCGGCGCCGAAGGCCCAGCCCAAACCCAAACCGATGGTCGCCAAACCGGCCGCGCCGAAAGCCGTGGCGGCGAAACCGGCGGCGGCCAAGCCGGCACCGGCGAAGCCCGCCAAGGTGATGGCCAAGAAGCCGGCTCCGGCGCCCAAGCCGGCGCCGAAGGCCGCCGCCGTTGCCAAGGCGCCGCCGAAGGCCCCGGTCAAGGCCGCCGAAGAGAAAATGGCCAAGACATCAGCCAAGAAATCGCCGCCGCCCGCCCCCGCCGCGCCGCAAGCACCCAAGGCGCCGAAGCCGATGGCGAAGAAGGAAGTGGTCAAGCAGGCCCCCGCCCCGGCACCGGCCGCGACGGTGGCCAAGGCGGTCGATCCGGGCGCGTTGAAGCCCGGCCGCGTCTACCAGGTGATGTTCAGCGACGCCGCCACCAAGCTGCCGTCCGACGCCGCGCCGCAGCTGGAAACCATCGTCAAGGGCCTGAAGAACAGCTCCAGCCTGCGCCTGCAGTTGATGGCCTACGCCGGCAGCGACACCATGACCCCCAACAACGCCCGCCGGATGTCGCTGCGCCGCGCCCTTTTCGTGCGCTCGTTCCTGATCGACCAGGGCATGCGCAGCACCCGCATCGATGTGCGCGCGCTGGGCAACAAGACCTCGGAAAAGCCGTTGAACCGTGTCGACGTGATGGTGGTGGAACGGTGAGCCGCCGCGCAATCCCGCCCGCGCGACCGGCGGTATCTCAGGAGACGTCCAGACCATGAACAGGCCACAAAGGTATTGGATCCGGATGTTGATGTTCGTGGTCGCGGTAGCCGCGGCCTGCGCCTTCCTGTTCAATCCGCTGCGCGAAGCGTTCATGGCCAACGCCGCCCTCAACGGGCTGATCCTGGGCGTGCTGCTGCTGGGCATCATCTACAACTTCCGCCAGGTCCTGCGCCTGTATCCGGAAGTGCTGTGGATGGAGAGCTTCCAGACCAACGAGCCGACCCTGTCGCAGCCGCATCCGCCGCGCCTGCTGGCGCCGATGGCGCGCATGCTGGGCGAGCGCAAGGACCGGCTCAGCCTGTCGACCCTGGCGATGCGCTCGCTGCTCGACGGCATCGGCTCGCGGCTCGATGAATCGCGCGACCTGTCGCGCTACACCATCGGCCTGCTGATCTTCCTCGGCCTGCTCGGCACCTTCTGGGGCCTGCTCGGCACGATCGCCTCGATCAGCGACGTGATCGGCGGCCTGTCCACGGCTTCGGGTGACGTCACCAGCCTGTTCGGCGACCTGAAGGCGGGTCTGGCGGCGCCGCTCGAGGGCATGGGCACGGCGTTCAGCTCGTCCCTGTTCGGCCTCGCCGGATCGCTGGTGCTCGGCTTCCTCGACCTGCAGGCGGGCCAGGCGCAGAACCGCTTCTACAACGAGCTCGAGGACTGGATGTCGGGCATCACGCGGCTCGGCAGCGGCGGCGGCATCGTCGAGGGCGGCGACCAGTCGGTGCCGGCTTACGTGCAGGCGCTGCTGGAGCAGACCGCCGAGAGCCTGGAGAACCTGCAGCGGACCATGGCGCGCGGCGAGGAGAACCGCATGTCGGCGAACACCAGCCTGGTGTCGCTGAGCGAGAAGGTCGAGACCCTGACCGACCACATGCAGACCGAGCAGACCCTGATGCTGCGCCTGGCCGAGAACCAGATCGAGCTGAAGCCGCTGCTCGAGAAGATGGCCACCCAGAATGCCGGCGGCATGGACGAATCGACCCGCGGTCACATTCGCAACCTCGACGTCTACGTCGCGCGCATGCTGGAAGAAGTCAGCGCCGGGCGCGACGAGATCATCCATCAGATGCGCAGCGAGATCAAACTGCTGGCCCGCACCATCGCCGCCATCGCCGACGAAGACCGCTAGGCGGGAGCGCGCGTCATGGCCGCCCTGTCCCGCCGATCCCAGTACAGCGCCAATACCTGGCCGGGCTTCGTCGACGCCCTCGCCACCATGCTGATGGTCATCATCTTCGTGCTGATGATCTTCGTGCTGGCGCAGTTCTACCTGGGCGAGGCGCTGACCGGGCGCGATCAGGCGCTGCAGCGGCTGCAGGACCAGGTCGGCGAGCTGGCCGAACTGCTGGCGCTGGAGCGGCGGGCCAATTCCGACCTGCGCCTTAACGTGGCGCAGATCTCCGACGAGCTGCAGGCCTCGGTGGCCAAGCGCGACGACCTGAACGCGGCGCTGCAGGCGCTGACCGGCCGGGTCGAGACCGCCGAAAGCCGCGCCAAGGAGCTGGAGAATTCGCTGGCCCAGGCGTTCGAGACCATGACCGCCGACAAGGAGACGATCCAGGCGCTGAAGAAGGAGCGCGAGGAGGACAAGCAGACGCTGAGCGCCAACGCCGCGGCGATCGCGGCGTTCGAGAAGATGGTCAAGGACAACGAGGCGACGATCAAGGCCGACAAGGAGACCATCGAGCTGAAGATCCGCGAGCTCGCCGCCCTGACCAACGACATCACCTCGCTGAAGGCGCTGCGCGAGGAGCTGGAAAAGAAGATCGTCGAGCTGGCGACGCAGAACCGCGAGGCCTGGGACGCGCTGACCGAGGCCGAAAAGGAAAAGACCAAGACCGCCGAGGCGCTGGCCCTGAGCGAGAAGGAGAAGCGCGAACTGCTCGACGCCCTGACCAGCGCCGAACAGGAGAAGGAAAACACCCAGGAAGCGCTGCGCCAGGCCCAGGCCGAGGCCGACAAGGCGGCGGCCGAGCAGCAGAAGACGGCGGAGGAGCGCAAGAAAGCCCTGACCGACCACCAGAAGGCGCTGGCCGAGCTGCTGAGCCAGCGCAAGCTGTCGGACTCGGCGCAGGCCCAGGTCGCCCTGCTCAACCGCCAGGTCGCCGCCCTGCGCCAGCAGTTGGCGCAGCTTTCCAAGGCGCTCGACATCGCCGAGACCAAGGCCGAGGACCAGGGCGTGCAGATCGCGTCCCTGAGCAAGCGGCTGAACGCGGCGCTGGCGACCAAGGTGGCGGAACTGTCGCGTTACCGCTCGGAATTCTTCGGCCGCCTGCGCGAGCTGCTCGGCCGCCAGCAGGGCGTGCGCATCGTCGGCGACCGCTTCGTGTTCCAGTCCGAGGTTCTGTTCGCCAGCGGTTCGGCCGAGATCGAGGCCTCGGGCCAGGCGCAGATGGGCCAGTTGGCGAAATCGCTGATCGACCTGACCAAGCGCATCCCCGACGACATCGACTGGGTGCTGCGGGTCGACGGCCACACCGACAACGTGCCGATCAGCAACTGGCAGTTCCCGTCCAACTGGGAGCTGTCGACCGCGCGCGCGATCTCGGTGGTCAAGTTCCTGATCGCCAACGGCATACCGTCCGACCGGCTGGCCGCCGCCGGCTTCGGCGAGTACCAGCCGCTGGACGAGCGCAACGACGAAATCGGCCGCCGGCGCAACCGCCGCATCGAGCTGAAGCTGACCCAGCGCTGATCCGGGTTCTCCGTGCTGGTCCTGTTCCTCATCGTCTTCGTCGATCTGGTCGGCTTCGGCATCATCATTCCGCTGCTGCCGTTCTACGGCGAGTTCTTCCAGGCGACGCCCGACCAGGTCGGCCTGCTGATGGCGGTCTATTCGCTGACCCAGTTCATCGCCGCGCCCTTCTGGGGCCGGCTGAGCGACCGCATCGGCCGGCGCCCGGTGCTGCTGGTCAGCCTCGCCGGCCTGGCCGCCTCCTATGTGTGGCTCGGCTTCGCCGACAGCCTCGCGGCGCTGTTCGCCGCCCGCGCCGTCGGCGGCCTGATGGCCGGCAACATCTCCGCCGCCTTCGCCTACGTCGCCGACGTCACCACGCCCGAGAACCGGGCCAAGGGCATGGGCGCTGTCGGCGCCGCCTTCGGCCTCGGCTTCATTTTCGGCCCGGCGATCGGCGGCATCCTGGCCGGCCCGGATCCGGTCAACGCCGACTACCAGACCCCGGCCTTCGCCGCCGCCGGGCTGTCGGTGGCGGCGCTGGCCCTGGCGCTGGTGATGCTCAAGGAATCGTTGTCGCCCGAGATCCGCGCCCGCATCGCCGAAAAGCCGCGGCAGGGACGCCTGCGCCAGTTCGGCCACGCCCTCGCCCTGCCCCATGTCGGCCTGCTGATCGGACTGTCGTTCCTGGCCACCTTCGTGTTCGCCGGCATGGAGACCACCTTCGCCATGTGGTCGCGGCGCCAATACGGCTGGGGCCCGGAGCAGAACGGCTACCTGTTCGCCTTCGTCGGCATCATCAGCGCCCTGATCCAGGGCGGCATGGTCGGCCGCCTGGCCCGCTTCGTCGGCGAGGGCAAGCTGATCCTGTACGGCGCCGCGGCGCTGGCGCTCGGCCTGCTGCTGATCCCGGTGTCCAGCGAGCTGTGGATCCTGCTGCTGGCGATGACCGTGCTGGCGTTCGGCTTCAGCATCATGTCGCCGAGCCTGAACAGCCTGATCTCGCTGCAGGTCGGCGAGGAGGACCAGGGCGGCGTGATGGGCGTGACCCGCTCGGCGACCACGCTGGCGCGCGTGCTCGGCCCGGCCTGGGCCGGCATGCTGTTTGCCGTCCTGGGCCGCGATTGGCCCTACTTCGGCGGCGCCATGGTGATGGCCCTGGTGGTGGTGCTGGGCCTGCGCGCGCTGAAGGCCGAAGGCGCCGGGGCCAAGCGCGGCGGCTGACGCCGGCGGGTCAATCTACATACGATTTGATGTGCAACTGGTTCTAAATAGCGTTTGTTTATTGGAATTAATACACAAAGAACGTGTAATAAACTTGTTTCAATCTTGAAGCGGTTCCCGTACAACAAACCTGGACGCGCGACTTGCGGGGAGAGGGGTAATGTCGGGAACGCCGTTGTACATTCTGCTCTGCTCGGCCGAGCACGAGAAGATCCAGATGGCCGCGATGCTGGCCTCGGTGGCGGCCGTGTCGGAGCGGCCGGTCACCGTGTTCGTCAGCATGGGCGCGCTGCCGGTGTTCCGCCGCGGCGCCGAGCCGGACGAGGTCTACCAGGGCGGCGCCTTTTCGCAGGTGCTGCGCGACAAGGGCACCGTCAAGGACACCCCCGAGTGGGTCGCCAAGGTCGGCCACGAAATGGTCGAGACCGTCGAGCACGACGGCTACTGGAGCGTCGTCGTGCGCAAGACCAAATAGCCGACCCGCAGCTCCGCCAAGACCAAGAACGGCCGGCCCAGGCCGTCACCGGAGGACGTTCACCGAGGGAGACAGTCAAATGGCCAAGAAAATCCTGATCGTCGGCGGCGGCCTGGCCGGCACCATCGTCGCCAACGGCCTGTGCCGCCAGATCGGGCCGCAACTGCGCTCGGGCGAGGTCAGCATCACCATGATCGGCGACACCGACCGGCACATGTACCAGCCGGGGCTGCTGTACGTGCCGTTCGGCCGGATCCGCGAGAACGAGCTGTTCCGCGAGCAGCGCAAGGTGCTCGACCACCGCGTCCCCTACTTCATCGATCCGGCGACCCACATCGACGTCGAGGCCAGGCAGGTGACCACCGAATCGGGCAAGGTCTGGGCCTACGACTACCTGGTCATCGCCACCGGCTCGCGCATCACGCCGGAGGCGATCCCGGGCATGGCCGAGGGCGCGCACTGGTTCTACGACCTCGACGGTGCGCGCCGGATGCGCGACGCGCTGGACGAGTTCGAGGGCGGCAAGATCGTGGTCAACGTCAACGCCCCGCACAAGTACCCGGTGGCGCCGCTCGAGATCACCTTCATGCTGTACGACTACCTCGAACGCAAGGGCGTGATCGACCAGACCGAGATCATGTACACCTATCCGATCGGCCGTGGCCTGCCTGGCCTGCCCCCATTGAGTGGTCCACGGTCTAGAGCACATTTGACGAACGTAGAATCGTTTTTAACCGATGTCTGATTCCCTGCCCTGGTGTTTTTAGCCAGGGAGGTTTTCATGGGCTGGG
>Ga0056109_1000108_pt1 | contig 31282 bp, 26 predicted proteins | sample WorMetG1BERMUDA2_FD_80077 | JGI IMG/M metagenome (GOLD analysis project Ga0056109, IMG submission 80077) | Marine gutless worms symbiont microbial communities from Max Planck institute for Marine Microbiology, Germany - Inanidrilus... ...
CGCGCCGAGCCCGTCGCCCGCCACAGCCGGTGCCAATTGCCGGCCGTCGATACCGCAACGCTGAACCGCTCCGCCGCATCGCGATGGCTCAAGCCACCCTCAATCGCATCCACCACACGCTACCGAAGATCAATCCCGTACGCCCAGCCCATGAAAACCTCCCTGGCTAAAAACACCAGGGCAGGGAATCAGACATCGGTTAAAAACGATTCTACGTTCGTCAAATGTGCTCTAAATCCTATGGATCAGGGCACCAATGCAATGGCGGCGGTGGTGGCGTTACAATTCTTTAAGGTTGGCTGGAGGGCGAAGTCGGCGACTCACTTGAATTTCCGCGGGCCGCAGGGGCCGCGCAAAGCCGCCGGTTTCGGCCGCGCTCCGTAGGGCCGCCTTTTCCAGATGTTGGTCCCCGAGGGCAGGCTGACTTCGAGCGTGTCGGCATCGTGCACGACGTAGCGGCCCTCGACCCGCCGTGCCAGATTGGGCTCGAACTCCAGCTTGCCGTCCTTGGCCCGTAACCGGCCCTCGCGCTCGCGCACGACGAGCTGCCGCGCGTCGCCACCCGGCAGGACATACCACAACACAATTACCGGCTGTCCGCCCAGTTGACCCTGTCCCCGCCACAGACCGGCCCAGCGCGGATCGGGCGACGGCTTCTTGGGCAACGTCCGGGTCGGGCTGCCGAACCCGCTCAGCAGCGCCGGGTCGACCTTCCACGGCACCTTGCCGCAGCCGATGCGGTAGAACTCGGCGTTCAACATTCCCTGGGTCCGCATCACCAGCTCGCTTTTCGCCTCGAAGGTGCCCTCCAGGCGCAGGCCGCGCAGCGTCAGCACGAAGCGGTCGCCCTGGGTCGCCAGCACGCCCTGCCGGTCATCGGATTCCTGCAGGCTCCACGGCCCCTGGTCGCGCACGTTGATCAGGCCGATCGCGGCCTTGGTCACCCGCGGACTGAGCGACGGCGGGTGGATCGTCCAGTTGCCCAGGAAGGCTTCCAGGCCGGGCACCCGCGCCACCGCGCCGCCGCCGTCGAAGCGCTCGGCGGCGATGCGGCCGAGCTGCGCGATCGCGGCGACGGCGTCCTCGGTCTTGCTGCTGCTCATCGAGAAGCGCAACAGCCCACCCGCCGCGCGCACCGTCAGGTTGACGAACCCGGCCGGCGAGACGAAGGCGCAGGCGCCGCGACCGACGCCGGGGATCTGCTTGATCGTGGCGTTCTTGCAGGTCAGCGCGAAGGAGCGGTCGAAGTCGAGGCCGGGATAGGCCTCCATGCTGACCGAGAGCTGGTCGCGGAAGCCGGCCTCGGCGCGGTAGTTGCATTGGCCGCCGACCACTTCGGCGCCGCGCCGGCTCAGCCCGCCGACCACGCCGGGCCGTGCCGGTGTCGCCAGGGCCTCGGAAACCTCCTCGCGGGTCAGCAGTTGGCAGGGGTCGAGCTCGCCGGCGGTGGCGGTCTCGGAGGTTCCCGACAGCAGGATGGACAGCACGAAGACGGCGGTATGGCGACGCATGAGAAGTGTCTGGCGGTTGCTCCCAGCCGAGTATAACACGGCGCCGGAGCGATCAGTCGTACGGGTCCGCCGCGTCGCGCAGGCCGTCGCCGAGGAAGTTGAAGGCGAGCACGGTGACGATCACCGGCACCATCGGCATCAGCAGCCACGGATACAAGGCAGCCGCCTCGATGTTCTGCGCCTCGGTCAGCAGCACGCCCCAGGACGTGACCGGTGGGCGCAGGCCGAGTCCCAGGAAACTCAGCGCCGTCTCGGCCAGGATCATCGAGGGCACGGACAGGGTGGCCGAGGCGATCAGGTGGCTCATGAAGTTGGGCAGCAGGTGGCGGCCGATGATGCGCGCCGGCTTGGCTCCCATCAGCCGCGCGGCCGAGCAGTAGTCCTCCTCGCGCAGGGCCAGCAGCTTCGAGCGCACCGCGCGGGCCAGGCCCGGCCAGTCGAGCAGCGCGAGGATGAGCGTGATGCCAAAATAGACCAGGATCGGGCTCCAGGTCACCGGCAGCGCCGCCGACAGCGCCATCCACAGCGGCAGTTCCGGCAACGATCTCAGCACCTCGATGATCCGCTGCACCGCGTTGTCGACCCAGCCGCCGAAGTAGCCGGCGACGCCGCCGATGGTGATGCCGAGGATGAAGCTCAGCGTGATGCCGATCAGGCCGACGGTCAGCGAGATGCGGCCGCCGTAGACCAGCCGCGAGGCCATGTCGCGGCCGAGCCGGTCGGTGCCGAGGAAGAACAGCGTGCCGCCCTCGGCCGGGCACATCAGGTGGAAGTCGGCCTTGAACAGGCCCCAGAACTCGTACGGATCGCCCGAGCAGAAGAAGCGGATCTCCTGGACCTTGGAATGGTCCTCCTCGTAGACCCGTTTCAACCGCTCCATGTCCAGGCTGTACTTGTAGCCGTAGACGAAGGGGCCGCGGAACTCGCCCTCGTGGAAGAAATGCACCTGCTGCGGCGGCGCGTAAATGAAGTCGGTGTTGCGGGTCTGCAGCTCGTAGGGCACCAGGAACTCGACGAACACGATCGACAGGTAGCTGAGCATCAGCACGATGCCCGCGGTCACCGCCAGCTTGTGCTTCTTCAGGCGCCACCACATCATACGCCACTGCGACGCCATGTAGTAGCGTTCCTGCTCCGGCGTCAGGCGCTCGATATCCTGGATGTCGAACGGCTCGCGCGAGACGTAATGTTCCAGTTGCTTGGTCATCGCCGCGTGCCTCCCGACAACCGGATGCGCGGGTCGAGCGCGGCCAGCAGCAGATCCGACAGGAACATGCCGATCACCGTCAGCATGGCCAGGAAGATCAGGAACGAGCCGGCCAGGAACATGTCCTGGCTCTGCAGCGCCGTCAGCAGCATCGGCCCGGTGGTCGGCAGCGACATCACCGCCGACACGATCACCGAGCCAGACACCACCTGCGGCAGCATGTTGCCGATGTCGGCGACGAACGGGTTCAGCGCCATGCGCAGCGGATACTTGACCAGCAGCCTACCGGGCGGCAGGCCCTTGGCCTTGCCGGTGGTGACGTACTGCTTCTGCAACTCGTCGAGCAGGTTGGCGCGCAGGCGGCGGATCATACCGGCGGTGCCCGAGGTGCCGATCACGATCACCGGCACCGCCAGGTGCTCGAGCACGCTCAGCGCCTTGGCCCAGGTCCACGGCTGGTCGATGAACTGCTCGTCCATCAGCGCCCCGATCGAGGTGCCGAACCAGGCATTGGCCAGGTACAGCAGGATCAGCGCGAGCAGGAAGTTGGGTGTCGCCAGGCCGAGGAAACCGATCAGGGTCAGGCCATGATCGCCCCAACTGTATTGGTGGGTGGCGGAATAGACGCCGATCGGGAAGGACACGATGTAGATGAAGATGATGGTCAAGAAGTTGAGCACCATGGACAGCAGCAGGCGGTCGCCGACCACGTCGGAAACCGGCAGGTTGTGCTCGAAGGAGTAGCCGAGATCCCCCTGGATCAGGCCGGCGACCCAGTGGAAGTACTGCTCGACCGGCGTCTTGTCGAGGCCGTATTGGCGGCGCAGGAACTCGATCTTGTCCATGTCGACCATCTCGCCCTGGCTTTCCAGCTCGGCGATGTAGGTGGTCAGGTAGTCGCCCGGCGGCAGTTGGATGATGACGAAGACCAGCACGCTGATCACCACCAGGGTCAGGATCATGGTCAGCAGGCGGCGGGCGAAGTAGTTCAGCATGCCGGCACTATTCCTTCGCGCCCGGTTGGTCGTCGAGCCAGAAGGTATCGGGCCGGTAGATGCCGAAATGCGCGCCCGGGTCCCAGTTGTAGACCCCGGTCTCGGGCACGTTGTGCAGGCGGTCGCTGACCACCACCGGCTGCGGCACGCCGCCGACCAGGCCGATTGAGAACACCTGATCGGCGTAGATCTGCAGCATCGAGTGCCAGATTGCCTCTTTCTCCCACTGCTGCGATACCCGGTTCCAGGCCGCGTTCAGCAGCGCCAGCGCCCGCGCCGGGCCGTGGTCGACTTTCTCGCCGGCGCGACCGCGGGTCTGCACGTGCTGGCCCCACTTTGGCCATTGCAGCTGGTTCTGATCGGTCGGCGCCAGCTCGCGCGGGCTCAGGTCGGCCGTCGGCACGCCGTTCTCCAGCCCGGTCCACACCGACATCACGGTCGAGCCGGCGAAGATGCGGTTGCGGAACACCTCGCGCTGCAGCGGCTTGGTGTGCAGCTTGATGCCGACCTTGAGCCAGCTGTCGTGGACCAGTTCCAGCGCGTCGGCCTGTTCGCTGCTCTCACCGGCGGTTTCGACGATGATCTCGATCGGGCGCCCGTCCGGCATCAGCCGGATGTCGCGGTCGTCGCGCCTGGTCAGGCCGATGCGGTCGAGCAGTTTGTTCGCCGCCTCGACGTCGTAGCGGGTCCACAGCGAGCGGTACTTGGGGCGATACAGCGGGCTCTGCGGCAGCACGCTGTTATTGCCCTCCAGCGCTAGGCCGAAGTAAAGCACCTGGTTGATTTCCTTGCGGTTGACCGCCAGCGACAGGGCGCGGCGGAACTGCAGGTTGCGCAGCAGCTTGCGCCAGCCCTCGTCCTTGACGTTGAGGTTCGGGAACAGCGCCAGGTGCGCCCCCTTGGCGGTACGCCACAGCCGCACCTTGAACTTGTTGCGCTTCTCGCCCTGCTTCAGGAAGGTAAAGTTGTTGAAGCTGAGGCTGCGCGCCTGCAGGTCGGAATCGCCGGTGCCGACCTTGGTCGGGATCAGCCCGGCGCTGGCTATGGTCATCGAGATCCGGTCCAGGTACGGCAGCTGCCGTCCGGCGGTATCGACCCGGTGGTAATAGGGATTGCGCTCGAAGATGTAGCGGTTCGACGGCGGCTTGGTCTTCAGCCGCCACGGCTGCAGCGTCGGCAGGTCCGGATTGTTGTTCTTGTACTGGTGGCCCTTGCGGTAGTGCAGCGCCACCCAGTTGCGCTGCCGCGCCTCCTTGGCCTTGGCCGCGAGCTCGTCGGCGTCGGTGTATTTCAGATGGAACTGTTTCAGGTAGTGCGCCGGGCGGTAGATGTACAGCGGGCTGGCCGCGGCCAGGCGCGGCAGGAAGAACGGATTGGGGTGATCCCAGGAAAAGCGCACGGTGTGCCGGTCCAGGATCTCGAATTTCGGCGGCTTGCCGTCGACCAGCATGGTCGCCGGCGCGCCCGAGGGCGTCAGATCCTTGTTGCCGATGACGTCTTCCCAGTAGTAGCGGAAATCCTCGACGGTGAAGGGTTGGCCGTCGGACCAGCGGTGCCCGGGCCGCAGGCGCAGGGTGAACACCCGCTGGCTCTCGACCTCGACGTCGGCCAGCAGGTCGGGCACGATGTTGAACTTCTCGTCATAGGCAACCAGGCGGGCGTAGCCGTAGACCACCATCAAGCGGGTGTCCTTGGCCCGGCCCATGATCGTGCGCAGGGTACCGCCGTGCCGGCCCAGTTCCTTCGGCCGCACCCGCGCCGGCGGGTTCGGCATCCGCTGGCTCACCGGCGGCAGCTTGCCGGCCTCGACGTCGGCGCGCAGGAAGGGTGTCTCGGTCGCTTCGGTGGCCGCCTGCGACGCGGCGCCGGTAACGAGCGCGGCCAGCAGGGCCCGGACGGGAAGCGTATATCGCCGCATCATGCCGCCTCCTGGGGTTGCGAGCCGGCCTGTGCGCGCACGAAGTGACCCTCGCCGAGATCGATCAGGGTCAGCTCGCCGTCGCGGGCGTTGAAAGGATCCGGCCAGGCCGCCGGAATCGAGGCGCGGCCCTCCTGCAGCGCCGTCAGGTCGAGCCGCCGGTCCGGATCCGGGTAGGGCACGGCGGCGACCAGGGCGCGGGTGTAGGGATGAACCGGATTGCGGAACAGCGCCTCCCGCGGCGCCACCTCGACCAACTGCCCGGCGCACATCACGGCGATGGTGTCGGCGATGTAGTCGACCACGGCGAGGTTGTGCGAGATGAACAGGTAGGTCAGCCCCAGTTCCCGCTGCAGGTCCTTCAGCAGGTTCAGGATCTGCGCCTGCACCGACACGTCGAGCGCCGACACCGGTTCGTCGCACAGGATCAGTTCGGGTCTCAGGGCCAGCGCGCGGGCGATGCCGATGCGCTGGCGCTGGCCGCCGGAGAAGCTGTGCGGATAGCGGTTGAGGTAGCGCGCGTCGAGCCCGACCAGGCGCATCAGCTCGGTGACCATCTCGCGGCGGTACGAGGCATCGCCGATGTCGTGGATGTCGAGCGGTTCGCGCAGGATATCGAACACCGTCATGCGCGGGTTCAGCGAGCTGTAGGGATCCTGGAACACATACTGGATCTTGCGCCGATAGGGAGCCATGGCGGCTTCGTTCAGGTCGGTCAGGGTGACCTCGCTGCCGTTGTCGCAGAAGGTCACCGCGCCGGCGTCGGGATCGAGCGCGCGCATCACCATCTTGCTCAGCGTGGTCTTGCCGCAGCCGCTCTCGCCGACCAGGCCCAGGCACTTGCCGCGGTGCACGTCGAAGCTGACGTTGTCGACCGCGTGCACCACGTTCTCGGTCGCCGGCTTGAGCAGGCCGCGGCCCTTGCGGATGACGAACGACTTGGTCAGTCCCTGCACCGACAGGATCGGGCGGCTGAGGTCGGCGCCGGGCGCCGCCGGTTCCGCGGCCGGCTTCTTGGCCAGCAGGTGGCCGGTCTCGTGGGCGATCTCGCGCAACGGCTGCAGCCGCTCGCCCTCCTTCATGTCGAAGTGCGGCACCGCGCGCAGCAACCCCTTCAGGTACGGGTGCTCGGGGGCGCGGAAGATGTCGTCCAGGGTGCCGGATTCCATCACCTGGCCGTGGTAGACGACGATCACCTCCTCGGCCACGTTGGCGACCACGCCCAGATCGTGGGTGATCAGCAGCACCGCCATGCCGAGCTCGCCCTGCAACTCCTGGATTGGCTTGATGATCTGCGCCTGGATGGTCACGTCCAGCGCCGTCGTCGGCTCGTCGGCGATCAGCAGCGCCGGCCGGCAGATCAGCGCCATCGAGATCATCGCCCGCTGGCGCAGCCCGCCCGAGAGCTCGAACGGATAGGTCTTGAAGGCGCGCACCGGATCGGGGAATCCGACCAGGCGCAGCATGTCGATGGTCAGCTCGCGGGCCTCGGCGGCGCTGGTGTCGCGGTGCAGGGCGAGGGCTTCGCCGATCTGGTCGCCGATGGTGTGCAGCGGCGACAGCGAGGTCATCGGCTCCTGGAAGATCATCGACATGCGGTTGCCGCGGATCGCCCGGAACGCCTTGCTGTTCGGGTCCAGCGCGGTGAGGTCGGTCACCTCGCCGCCGCTCGCGGGATCGGCCAACCGGATGGTGCCGCCGGTGATGTTCGCCGCCCGTGGCAGCAGGCCCATGATTGCCTGGGTGGTGACCGACTTGCCCGATCCCGATTCGCCGACCAGGGCGACGGTCGATCCGGGGCGGACCCGGAACGAGACTCCGTCCAGCGCCTTGACCGGCCCGGCCTGGGTCTGGAACTCGACCTTCAGGTCGTCGACACGCAGCAGATCGTTCATGCGCCGGTCCCTATCGAGCGCGCGGCGGAACGAAAGGGGGCCGGCTCTGTGCTGCCCCCGAACTGCTGCAGATTGAAGGCGGTGGTCGAATCGTAGACCAGGTCGTTGGCTTCGGCGGCGGCGCGGGCCTGCTGCAGCACTGAGGCGAAATCGTCGAGCTCGGAATCGATGGTGATGCGGGCCGCGTCCGAGGTCAGCTTCAGGCTGTACCAGCCACGCGATCCGTCACGGCGAGTGGCATAGAAGCGCAAGCGCAGGCCGCGCAGCTCCGACCAGGCGATCTCGCGCTGGCGTAGCGGCGAGCGCTCGACCAGTCCCTGCGGAAGCAGCTCGATCGCCGGCAGTCCGCGCAGCAGGGTGTTGCTGGCGAACCACAGAAACACCGCGGTGCCGAGCAGGGCGAGGGTGGTCACGATGGGACCTTGGGCGAGGACCAGGATGATGATGCAGACGGCGCCGCCGGAGACGGCGCGCACCAGGTCCCAGACGATCACCCGCGAGGATCGATGCAGAACGGTCATACCGCGAACACCTCCCGCGCGGTCAGCCAGGTGACGCGCCCGCGGGTGAACTCGAACAGACGCTGCACGAAGTCCCAGCAACCGTCGTCGTGGTCGCGATGGTGGGTCATCAGGCCAGTCGTCTCGTCGGCATCGACGGTGCCGGCGCGGCGTCCCCGCAGGTGGGCCAGAACTTGCTCGAGCACCGCGTCGTCGCCGGCAAAGCCCCGGCTGCCCCGCCAGTCGATGATATCGACGTGGACGTTGGCCTGCACCAGACCGGCTTCCAGTCCCGCGGCGGCGCGCGCGCCCAGCGTCGATAGGCCGCGCAGGCCGCAGGCGTGCAGCAGCTCGACAACGGCCTCGGAGATGCGGTTCCACGGCGGCACGAAGACGGGCAGGGCGCCGCTGCAGCGGCGGATCCGGCGCCAGCCGTCGCTGATCTCGTCGCGGATGGTCTCCAGCGGCCGGTGCTCGCCGTATTCGCATTTGCGCTGATCGGCGGGGGCGTGGTTGGCGTGGGCGAACCCGTGCTGCAGAACCGCGTGGTCCGGCACCGGCGCCAGGCGGGCGCGTGCATCGTCGGCCAGGTCACGCGGAATCGCCGCCAGCGCCAGCGGCACGCCGCTGCTCTCGCTCAACGTCAGCAACCGCTCCAAAGCCGGTGTCAGCACCGTGGCGTCGTCATCGCGCCACCAGAAGGTCGGCGGGGCTGCCGCCGTCGTCCAGGCTTCGATTTCGCGACCCAGGTCTCGCCAAGTGGCCAAAGCCCTGTGCCTCCCTATTGTTATCGTTTCTGCGCTCCGGCGATCTCGGCGATCAGGGCCGCTGTGGTCTCGGCACCCGAAAGGTCGATCTCCGGAACCGCGGACATCTCCATTTCGAGCGCCGCGTCGATTGCGGCGGCCAGACTCTTGGGGGTCAGATCCGCCGGTTCGAGCATTTTGAACACACCGCGCGCGGCGAGCAAGCGGGCACGGAACGCCTGTTCCGTCTCCTCTCCCTCCGCGAAGGGCGCGACGACGGCGCGTGGACGCGTCGTCATCAGGTCCATGACTGTGTTGTAGCCCGCCAGCGAGACGGACAAAAGACAGTTTTCTAGAATAATCGGAAAGTCGGTGCGCGCCGGTTCGACGACAACGCCGGGCGGCGCCTCGGCGCGCAGGCGCGCGGCCAGTTCCTCGTCGAGGTTGGGACCGGTCAACAGCCGCCACGGCAGGTCGGCGGCGCGGCTCAGCGGCCGCGCCGACAGCACCACGTTCATAAGCGGGCCGCCGACGGCGACGGCGCCGACCGAAACCACGATTTCGCCGCTGCCTGCGTCGGTCTTTTGCATGTCGCTGCGCCGGTCGACGACATAGCCGGTATAGCGCACCAGGTCCTTGATCGCGGCGCCGGGCGGGAAGGTCGCCTCGAACGGGATCAGGTCGGGATCGCCATGCACGAAGACGTGGTCGAACCAGGTCCGCGCCAGGTCGAGCATCTCGTCGTTGCGTTCGGGCTTGTCCTTGGCGACCAGCACGTCGCGCACCGAGGAGATGATCTTCGGCGGATCGGCCCGCTCGCGCGCCGCCTGCAGCAGCGGCAGCAGTTCGAAGCGGAACTGGCGGCGGCCGAACGGGAACATCTCGAACATCATCACGTCCGGCCGGACCCGCCCGTACAGGTCCATCATCGCCTTCGCCCGGCGTTCGCGCCAGGCGTCGTCGATGGGATCGCCGTTTTCGTCCAGCAGCGGCTTGAAGCTGGAGTCGGCGGCGAACACCTCGGGCAGGTGGGCGATCTCGGCGGCGCCGAAGTGCGCCACCGGCACCGGCGGTCCGCCCAGGGCCACGGTCACTGCCAGGTCGTCGCGCTCGGCCATGGCCCGGGCGATGGCGGCGGCGCGCTTGACGTGGCCGATGCCCAGCAGGTGCTGGACGTAGAACAGGACGCGGGTGGTCATGCGCTCTTCCGCTCCTGGCCGTGCAGGGGAACGTTGAGCGCGATGACGGCCGGATGACCCGTGGCGTCGAGGCGGAAGTGATGCAGGGTACTGTCGGCGAGCTTTTGCGGCGGCTTGCCGGTCAGGTCCCAATCCACCGCCAGGGCGTAGACAGCGCGGATAACGCCCTTGTGGGTGACCGCGATGGTCGCCGAGGTCAGGGCCTGCAGCCAAGGCCGCAGCCTGACCTGCACGTCGCGCGGGCTCTCGCCGCCGGGTGGCCGGAAATCGAGGCCGCGGTCCTCGTGGTCGCGCATCTCCTGGCCCAGCTCGGCGCGCAGCTCGGGCAACCGGCGGCCCTCCCAGGTGCCCCAGTCCATTTCGATCAGCACCTCGGCCACCGACGGTTCGCCACCCAGGGCCGTGGCGGTGTCGCGGGTCCGCTGAAGCGGGCTGCAGAACCAGTCGAACGCCTTGAAACTCTCCGGGATCTTCCACTCGTCCAGGAGCGCGCGCCCGGCTGCGGACAGGGCGGTGTCGGTGCGGCCCTGGATCCGCTTTTGCGCGTTCCAGTCCGTCGGCGCATGGCGAATGAGCACCAGATCCGTCAACGTCCGCTCCCCGATCCCAGCCCCTGGACGGCTTCGTCCAGCATGGCGGCGGCGGCATCCAGGCCATGTTCCTCGATGACCCGCCGTGCCGCCGCGCGGCCCATCCTAGCGCGCAGATCGGGCGCGGTCAGCATCCGTCGCACGGCGGCGGCGAAGGCGCCGGCGTCGCCCTCGGCCGTCAGCAGTCCGCTGTCGCCGTCGGCGACCACCTCGGGCACGCCGCCGGCGGCGCCGGCGACCACCGGCAGGCCGGCGGCCTGGGCCTCGAGAAAGGCCATGCCGTAGGCTTCGTTGATGGCCGGCCAGACGTAGGCGTCGGCGGCGGCGTAGAGCGGCGGCAGCCCGGCGGGGCGCACTTGGCCGAGCCAGCGCACCCGCCGCTCGATGCCGTGGCAGGCGGCCAGGACCTGATCCCGCGCCGGGCCGTCACCGGCGACCAGCAGCGAGAAGGGCAGGTCGTTCAGGCGTTCCAGCGCCGCGCCGAGCAATTGGTACGACGCCAGCTTGTCGCCCTCGCGCATCATCGCGATGCAGATCAGCCAGGGCACGTCCGGGTCCAGCGTCCAGCGCGCGGCCAGGGCCTGGCGGTGCGCCTGGCGCCGCCGCGCCGCGCGGGCGAAGGGGGCCGGGTCGAGGAACGGTCGCAGGTGCATCAGGCGCTCGGGCGCCGCCAGCAGCGGCCGCACGCAGACCGAGTCCAGCCGGCTGAGGCTGAGCACCAGGTCGGCGCGGGCGAGCGCCGCGGCGACGGCATGGTGGCCTTCGTGCCAGGGCCCGCCGTCCTGCTTCGGCGCGAACGAGGCTTCGGCGACGACGTAGGGGATGCCGTGTTCGCGCGCCACCCGCGGGCCGATCCAGTCGGGCGCCTTGTGATAGAGGTGGTAGGTGAACCACAGGTCCGGCCGCATCTCCGCCGGCCGGGTCCGCAGGCGGCGCAGGTAGCGGCCGGCCAGGTCCTCGCCACGGTGGCGCAGGGTGCGTTGCCAGTCCGCATCGCCGGCGCCCTCCCAGGCGCGGAAGCGGCTGGCCAGGTCGACCCGGTGTCCGGCCCGGCGCAGCGCCTGCATCAGCAGGCGCGCCACCCGGCGGTCGCCCGACGGCACCGGGTGGCTGGGCGGCTTCATCGGGGCGTAGAAGGCGATGTTCACGGCGCCGCGTCCGCGAACCGGGGAACCAGGCGGGCGATGCCGGTTTCGAAGGCGAAATCTCCGCGCACCCGTGCCATGCCGGCGTTGCCGAGGCGCCGGCGTCGCGCGGGCTCGCGGATCAGGGCCTCGATCGCCGCCGCCAGATCATGCGCGCTGTCGGGTGGCACCAGCAGGCCGGTTTCGCCGTCATGGATCAGTTCCGGGATCGCCGAGACCCGGGTGGCGATGCAGGCCAGCGCCTGGCTCTGCGCCTCCATCAGCACATTGGGCAGGCCGTCGCGGTCGCCGTCCTCGGCGATGCGCGAGGCCAGCACGAACAGGTCGGCGCTGCGGTAGTTGGCCAGCACGTCCTCCTGCGGCCGCGCCCCCAGCCAATCGATGCGTTCGCCGATGCCGGCCTGTTCGGCCTGCTTCTTCAGCGCCTTGAGCAGCGGTCCGCCGCCGATGTGCACGAGCCGCCAGTTCAGCCCGGCGGGCAGCGCCGCCAGCGCCGCCAGCAGATCGGGATAGCCTTTCTTGACCACCGCGCGGCCGACCGAGAGGATGATTACCGGATCGGCGGGATTACCGCCGTCGCGCTCGGAGTGTTCGCTGTTCGGCGGCGGAAAGCGGCTGAAGTCGAGGCCGTGATAGACCAACCCGACGCGGTCCTCATCGGGCGCCAGCGCCGCCAGGTGCGCGACGTTGGCCCGGGTGCAGGTGACCAGCCAGCGCAGGTCGGCGAGCTTCTCGCGCTTCTCCCACTCGGGCGAGGTGTAGATGTCCTTGGCGTGGGCCGAGCAGCTCCACGGCAGGCCGCGGATGATCGCGGCGTAGCGGGTCACCGAAGCCGGCGTGTGCAGGAAATGGGCGTACAGCCAGGTCACCGCGTCGGGCAATTCGTGCGCCAGCACCAGCGCCTGGCCGAACCGGCGCACCCGGTTCGGCGTCAGGTCGCGGCGCAGGTCGGCGAGCCAGATCCGTTTCGCCTCGGCATACGCCGGCGTGCCGCGCACCGCGCGCCAGGCGCGCCACACCCGCAGCGGTTCCTGGTAGAGGTATTCGGGCAGATAGGACACCGGCGCCGTGATCTCGCGGTGCACCGGGTGGCGATGCCTGTCGGTGGGATGGCGCAGCGACACCAGTTGCAGGTCGAGCCCGGCCTTCTCCAGGGCGCGGATTTCCTGCGCGATGAAGGTTTCCGACAGACGGGGATATCCCTTCAGGACGACCGCGATGCACATACCTGATTTCAGGCCTGATTTCAGGTGATCACCGATAGATTCCCGGTCGCACTGCTGCTGGCCGGTCGCGGTGGCGCGTTCAGCCACTGGTCGGTCATGCTGTTGATCACCGACAGGCCATCGAGCAGGCCGGGAATGTGCACTTCCGACGGCTTCGGCTGCTGCGGCAGGGCGCGCAGCGCCGCCGCCATCTCCTGCGGCTCGCGTTCGGTGTCGGTCGGCAGCATGCGGATCAGGCCCAACTGCTCGGCCCGGTTGGCGCGGATGTACTGCTCCAGGCGCGGCACCGTGCGTGGAAAGATCATCGACGGTTTGTCGAACGACAGGACCTCGCAGAAGATGTTGTAGCCGCCCATCGAGACGATGCCGGACGCGTTGGCCATCAGGTTCTCGATGTTGGCGTCGAAGGTGATGGCGTTGACGTTGTCCAGGTGGTTGACCCGCTCCATGAAGTCGGCCTGCAGGTTCGAGCGCATGAACGGCCCGAGCACCAGCAGCGCCGGGTTGGGAATGCCCGGGTCGTGCTCGTAGGCGCGCAGCACCCAGTCGATCAGCGCGGCGCCGTCGCCGCCGCCGCCGGTGGTGACCAGGATGTAGGAATCGTGGCCGCCGCCCGGGGCCGGACTGATGGCGCCGGACGAGCTCTTGGTCGAGGTCCGGCGCAGGTAGCCGGTGTAGCGCACCTTCTGCTCGACCGACGCCGGCAGGTCGATGCCCTCGAGCGGGTTGCAGACCTCGGGCAGGCCGTAGATCCAGACGTGGTCGTACAGTTCGTTCAGCGCTGGCACCGCCTGTTTGCGGTCCCATTCCTCGGACAGCAGGTCGGGATCGTCGAGCACGTCGCGCAGGCCCAGCACCAACGGCGTGCCGCGCGCCTTCAGCATGTTCAGCGTATCCTTGACCTCGCCGCGCAGGCCCAGCGGTTCCTTGTCGACCAGGAAGATATCGGGATCGAAGGCTTCGGCGGTGTGGCGGATGATCGAGGCGCGCATCGCCAGCGTTTCCTCGAAGCCGATCTCCAGGCTCAGCGAGGTGTAGTCGCCGCCGCGCAGCTTGATCACCCCGGGAATACGCACGAATTCGACCCGGGTGCGGAACCCGAAGCTGCCGATGATCGGCGAGCCGGACAGGATCAGCACCGAGATGTCCGGCCGGTGATCGACCATCGAGTGGGCGATCGCGCGGCAGCGGCGCAGGTGTCCGAGCCCGAAGGTATCGTGGCTGTAGATCAGCATGCGGGCGTGCCCGCGTTTGCGTGCCATCGAATGGTCTCCCTACCAGGCAATTCCACGCGATTGATAGGGTATATCCACCGCTTGGTCATTGAAAACCGTTTATTTGTCGCGCATTAATAGCCATATCGTGTGGCGGAAAGCCACCACAAGTCGGGGATTGGCCGCGTCGGCATGGAACAAAGCATCTTCAAGTTCATTTTCCGCTACAGCATGCGCCAGCAGATCCTGCTGCTGTGCCTGACCGGCGTGTCGCTGCCGTTCCTGTACATGTCGATGGACCTGCCGAAGACGATCATCAACGAGGCCATCGGCGGCGAGGACTTTCCGCAAGAACTGTTCGGCCAGGAGTTCGAGCAGATCCCCTACCTGATGGTGCTCTGCTTCATCTTTCTGGCCCTGGTGCTGATCAACGGCGGCTTCAAGTACTGGATCAACGTCTACAAGGGCCAGATGGGCGAGCGCATGTTGCGCCGCCTGCGCTACCTGCTGTACGCCCGCGTGCTGCGCTTCCCGCTGCCGCACTTCCGCAAGACCTCGCAGGGCGAGGTGATCTCGATGATCACCGCCGAGGTCGAACCCCTGGGCGGCTTCATCGGCGACGCGCTGGCGGCGCCGGCGTTCCAGGGCGGCACGCTGCTGACCATCCTGACCTTCATCATGGTTCAGGATCCTTTCCTCGGCGTCGCCGCGATCGCGCTCTATCCGGTGCAGATGTACCTGATCCCGAAGCTGCAGAAGCACGTCAATATGCTGGGCAAGGAGCGGGTCAAGGCGGTGCGGCGCCTGTCCGAGCGCATCGGCGAGACGGTCTCGGGCATCCAGGAGGTGCACGCCCACGACACCTCGGAGCTCGAGCGTTCGGACTTCGCACGGCGGGTCGGCGAGATCTTCGAGATCCGCTACAAGATCTACCGCAAGAAGTTCTTCATAAAGTTTCTCAATAACTTCATCGCCCAGGTGACGCCGTTCCTGTTCTATTCGATCGGCGGATACCTGGTCATCAAGGGGGATCTGTCGTTCGGCGCCCTGGTCGCCGTGCTGGCCGCCTACAAGGATCTCGCGTCGCCGTGGAAGGAACTGCTGCGCTATTACCAGATCGTGGCCGACTCGAACATCAAGTACGACCAACTGGTCGAGCAGTTCCAGCCCGCCGACATGCTGCCGAGCAACCTGCAAAAGCCGATGGACGACGCACCGCTGCCGCTGGCCGGACCGATCATCGCCACCAACGTCACGCTCGAGGAGGACGGCGGCATCAAGATCGTCGAGGGCGCCACCTTCAGTGTTGATTCGCAGGTTTCGGTCGCGGTGGTCGGCGCCAGCGGCGGCGGCCGTAGCGGCCTGGCGCAGCTGGTGTCGCGGCTGCTGCGACCGACCGGCGGTACGATGAAATCCGGCGAGCACAGCTTGATCGACTTGTCGGAAGGCGTCACCGGACGGCGTATGTCCTACGTCGGGTCGAGCGCGCAGATCTTCTCCGCCAGCGTGCGCGACAATCTCTATTACGGCCTCAAGCACCAGGTCATCCGCGAGAACGAATACGACGGCGACGCCGCGGCGGCGCGCGAGCGTTTCGTCGACGAGGCCGAGGCCTCGGGCAACACGGCCAGCGACTTCGAGGCCGACTGGGTCGACGTCTCCGCCGCCGGCGTGGCGAATATGGACGAGCTGGGTGACCGCGTGATCGAAACCCTGTCCACCGTCGACCTGAATCAGGACGTGTTCAACCTGGGCCTGCAGGGCACCATCGACCCGGCGGCGCATCCGGACCTGACGGCGCGCATCCTCGAGGCCCGGTCGCTGCTGCACCAGCGGTTGGAGGAAACCGGCTCGGGCGACCTGGTCGAGGCCTTCGACCTGGAGAAGTACAACACCAACATGTCGGTGGCCGAGAACCTGCTGTTCGGCACCCCGATCGGCGAAGAATTCGACTTCGACCGCATGGCCGAGAACGCCTACGTGCACAAGATCCTCGAGGAAACCAGCCTGTCGGACGTCTTCCTCAGCACCGGCCTCAAGGTGGCGACGATCATGCTGGAGCTGTTCCAGGACCTGCCGCCCGACCACGAGTTCTTCGACCGATACAGCTTCATCAGTTCGGACGACCTGCCCGACGTGCAGTCCTGCGTCCGCCGCGCCGAATCCGGTGGCGTCGAGAACCTCGGCGAGGAGGACCGCAGCCTGCTGATGTCGCTGCCGTTCAAGCTGATCCCGGCGCGCCACCGGCTCGGCCTGATCGACGAGGATCTGCGCGCCGGCCTGCTCGACGCGCGGCGGCGGTTCGCCGAGGGGTTGCCCGAGGATCTGCGCGGCTCGGTCGCGTTCTTCAACCAGTCGGAATACAACGCCGCCGCCTCGGTGCAGGACAACATCCTGTTCGGCAAGCTGGTCTACGGTCGGCGGCAAAGCCAGTCGCAGGTCGGTGCCCTGATCGCCGAGGTCATCGACGCGCTGGACCTGCGCCGCGCCCTGATGGAGGTCGGACTCGACTTCCAGGTCGGCATCGGCGGCAGCCGCCTGTCTGTCGGCCAGCGCCAGAAGCTGGCGCTGGCGCGCAGCCTGCTGAAGAAACCCGACCTGCTGGTGATCGACCAGGCCACCGACGCGCTCGACCCGCCGACCCAGGCGCTGGTGATGGACAACCTGTTCAAGGCACGCGACGGCACCGGGCTGTTGTGGGTGCTGAACCGGCCGGAACTGGCGGAGCGTTTCGACCTGGCCATCGTCATGGAAAGCGGCAAGATGGTCGGCCAGGGCAAGGTCGAGGACTTGAACCAAGAAGGACAACCGCTGCGCAGTCTGATCGAGACCGGCTAGCGCCAACTAGGGTCTTAAAGGGCGTCCCAGCGCCCCAACCCGGGAGGAAGGGAAATGGAATTCGGTGATACGGTCAAGGTGCTGCGGGTGATCCCGCTGTTCGCCAAGCTGGACCCGACAAAACTGAAGCTGATCGCCTTCGCCAGCGAATACCTCACCGTCGAGGACGGCGAGGACCTGTTCCAGGAGGGCGACCAGGCCGACGGGGTCTACCTGATCGATGAAGGGGTCGCCGAGATCTGGCTGACCGGCGAGGACAGCGAAGTCAAGGTCGGCGAGCTGACCACCCACGACGTCATCGGCGAGATGGCGATCTTCCGCAACGAACCGCGCAGCGCCACCATCCGTGCCTCGGGCACGCTGAAGGTGCTGCGTGTCGACGCCGACATGTTCCTCAGCATCGTCACCCAGAACGCCGACGCGGCGCTCTCGGTGATGCGCATCCTGAGCGAGAAGCTGGCGCTGGCGGCGGACCGCGAGCGCGAACTGGCAGGCCGGGTCAACGAGCTCGAGGCCGCCGGCTGAGCGACGCCGCATCAGCAAAAATAGGGGGACGGACATGAGCCGACTGGACAGCTTCATCCGCCGCGTCAGCGTGCAGCGGGACTGCCTCAACCACGTCGCCGGCCTGATCGCCGGGGTGCGGGGCCCCGTGCTCGAGCTCGGTCTCGGCAACGGCCGCACCTACGACCACCTGCGCGAACTGCTGCCGGACCGCGAGATTTTCGTCTTCGACCGCCGCGTCGCGGCGCATCCCGACTGCATCCCCGACGAGAAGCACATGATCCTCGGCGACATCGGCGAGACCCTGCCCGGGGGCCTGGCCCGGATCGGCGAGCCCGCCGCCCTGGCGCACACCGACATCGGCACCGGCGATGCCGAGGCCAACGCCCAGATCGCCGCCTTTCTCGGCCGCACGCTGCCGCCGCTGATGGCGACCGGTTCGCTGATCGTTTCGGACCAGAATCTCAATCCGGAGGGCTGGACCCGCCTGCCGCTGCCGGACGGGGTGCCGGCGGAGCGCTATTTCATTTACCGCCACCCGTAGGCGCGACCTCGATTACACTGGCGACATGAGCGACTTCACCACCGCCGCCACGGCCGCCGCCACCGTCGATTTCCGCACCTGGGTGACCTTCGCCCTGATCATCGCGGCGCTGTGGCTGTATGCCAGCGAGAAACTGTCGATCGAGGTCACCTCGATCGGCGTGATCTGCCTACTGCTGATCTTCTTCCAGATGTTCCCGGTCGTCGGACCCGGCGGCGGCAACATCCTCGACGCCACGCATCTGATCGCCGGTTTCGCCAACCCGGCGCTGATCACCGTGCTGGCCCTTCTGGTGATCGGCAACGGCATGGTCCGCACCGGCGTGCTGGAGCACGGGGCGCGTTGGATCTCGCACATCGGGCGCGGCATGTACTGGCCGTCGGTGACCGTGGTGATGGTGACCGTGGTCGTGGTCAGCGCCTTTCTCAACAACATCCCGGTGGTGGTCATCTTCATTCCGATCCTGCAGATGCTGAGCGAGCGGATGGGGCGATCGAGCGGCAAGGTGATGATGGGGCTCAGTTTCGTTGCCGTTCTTGGTGGTTCAACTACTTTGATAGGATCAGGCTCCAACCTCTTGGTTTCAGGAGCATTGCTGCAGGCGGGAGAGAAGCCTTTCGGGTTCTTCGAATTCACCGCTCCCGGCCTGGTCCTGGCCGGCGTCGGGCTGCTGTACGTGCTGCTGGTGGCGCCGCGGTTGTTGCCGGACCGGGAGTCCCTGGCCAAGCGCATCATGCAGCGCGGCAACAAGTTCTTCCTCGCCCAGGTCGCGGTCGACAAGGACTCGCCCCTGGTCGGCATGGAGGCCATCGGCGGCGTGCTGTCGGGCCTGAAGGACGCGCGCCTGCGCATGATCATCCGCGGCGACCGGGCGCTGCGCCCGCCGTTCCACGATTTCGTGGTCGAGGCCGGCGACGTGGTGGTGATGGCGGCGTCGCGCGACGCGCTGGCCCGCGCCGAGGCGAGCAAGCCGGGCATGCTCGGATCCGGCGCCACTGACGGGGTCGAGCTGGAGGCCGAGACCGAACGCATGATCGCCGAGGTGATGGTGGTGCCGGCGTCGCGCCTGCGCGGCCAGTTCATCGGCCGCGCGGGGTTCCAGCGACGCACCCGCTGCATCGTGCTCGGGATCCAGCGCCGGGCGCACATGTTCCGTTCGCAAATCGGTCACATTCCGCTGCGCGAGGGCGACGTGCTGCTGATGCAGGGACACCCGGACGACATCGCGGCGCTGCGCCACGAGCGCGACGTGGTCATGCTCGAGGGCTCGTCCGAGGAACTGCCGGCGGTGCACCACACCGCCGCCGCCGGCATCATCTTTCTGGCCGTGGTCGCCGCCGCGGCGACCGGCGCGCTGCCGATCGTCGGCGCCGCGCTGACCGGCGCCGTCGCCATGGTCGCCACCGGTGTGCTCAACATCCGCCAGGCCAGCCGGGCGCTGGATTCGCGCATCCTGACGATGATCCCGGCGACCCTGGCGATGGGCCTGGCGCTGCAGCAGACCGGCGGCGCCGCCTTCGTCGCGCACGCGCTGATCTCGCTGGTCGAGGGGGCCGGACCGGCGGTGGTGCTGTCCGGCTTTTTCCTGATCGCCGCCTGTCTGGCCAACGTCATCAGCTCCAACGCCTGCGCCGTGCTGTTCACGCCGATCGCGGTCGGCCTGGCGCGCGAGATCGGGGTCGAACCGCACATCTTCGCCATCGCCGTGGTGTTGGCCGCCAACTGCGCTTTCGCCACACCGATCGGCTACCAGACCAACCTTTTGGTGATGGGGCCGGGGCACTACCGCTTCGGCGACTTTCCCAAGGTCGGGGCGCCGCTGGTGATCCTGCTGTGGATCGTGTTCAGCCTGTTCGCGCCGATGTACTGGGGTCTCTAGGGCGATGCGGGCGCCACGCAACGCCGCCGCGGCCCGCTACGGGGCGTCCTGGCTTCAGGGGCCGGAAGCGACGCCGCAGCCGCTGGATCCGCATTCGGCGGCGATCCTGCGCGAGTTCCACGCCCCCGGCCTGCCGCACCCTTCGGAGCAGGACGTCGAGACGCTGCGCCGGCGCTGGTCGGCCCTGACAAAACCGATGCTCGAGCCGCCGCCGGCCGAGGTCGAGAACCTGTCGCTGCCGTTGCCGCAGGGCGCGGTCGGCGCCCGCCTGTACCGGCCGGTTGCGGCGGTGGCGCCGCCGGTGGCGCTGTTCCTGCACGCCGGAGGGCTGGTCATGGGCGACCTGGAGACCCATGATCCGTTCTGCCGCCTGCTCGCCGATCGGGCCGGCTGCGCGGTGCTGTCGCTCGACTACACCCGCTCGCCGGAAGCGCGCTTCCCGGTGGCCCAGGAGCAGGCCTACGAGACCCTGCGCTGGCTGCACCAGAACGCCGCATCGATCAACGTCGACGGCAGACGCATCGCCGCCACCGGCGATTCCTCGGGCGGCGTGCTGGCCTCGGTCGCCTGCCGGCTGTTGAAGGAGCGTGGCGACCGGGTGCCCATCCGCTGCCAGTTCCTTTGGTATCCGTCGGTCGGCAACGCCTCGGCGCAGCCGACGGCGCTGATGAAACAGCTGGCCGACGGTTATATTCTGGACGCACGCCTGCGCGATTATCTGTGGAGCCACTACCTTGGCCCCGGCGACAGCCCAAGCGATCCGCGCATCCACCCGCTGCTGTACGACGATTTCGCCGGCCAGCCGCCGCTGGTGGTGGTCAGCGCCGGCCACGATCCGGGCACCGAGGGGCATCTGGCCTACGTGCGCAGACACGCCGAGGTCGGCGTCGCCGCCGAATTCCATACCGCGCCGAGCACGGTGCACGCTTTCCTGATGTTCCTCGGCACCGTGCCGGCAGCACGCCTGGCGGCGGAACAGTCGGCCGACCTGCTGGCGGCGAGGCTGCGCTGAAGTTTCCGAGCCGCCCACGTTTTCAATCGGAAGGAAGACGATGACAGCCTTCACCCCCCGCAAGCCCCTGTTGGCGTTTTTCGCGATCCTGACCTGCCTGGCGGCGGCACCGGTGCTGGCGCAATCGAGCCCCGGCGAGGCGCGGCCGATCATCGAAGACCTGCGCCAGCAGCTCGCCGCCAAGGACGGTGTCATCGCCGAATTGAAGACCCAGCTGGCGTCCAACACCGACAGCCTGCAAGGCGTCAGCACCATGATCGGCGAGTTGGAAAAGAAGCTGGCCGAGCGACACGCCGACCTCGCCGACATGCGCGATCAACTGGACCGTGCGCTGGCCAGGGTGAAGGAACGCGAGGCGGCGGCGGACGACCTGAACAGCAAGCTTGCCGCCGCCGGCGGTGAGAAGGCCCGCGCCGTCGACGCGGTGAAAACCCAGCGCCTGATCCTCGCCTGGTTGCTCGCGGCGGCCTTGGTCGGGATCGTCTTCGCCTGGCGGCGCAAACCCGCCGCGCGTTAGCGCAACAGCGGCTCCATGCGATCGACGGCCTCGTGCAGCCGGATCCGCCGGCGGCGGCGAAGCACAGCCGCAGCCAGCCCTGGCCGACCTCGCCGAAGGCCTCGCCGGGGGCCAGGCCGACGCCAGTCTCGGCCAGCACCTTCTTGGCGAAGGCCAGGCTGTCGTCGACCCCGTCGACCGAGAAGAAAGCGTAAAAGGCGGCCGGCGGGTAGGGCAGGCTGACCCGCGGGAACGCGGTCAAGCGGTCGACCACCAGGTCGCGCGCGGCGTGGTAGCGCGCCACCGAGCGGGTGACGAACTCCTCGCCCTGCTGCACCGCGACGACGCCGGCGCGCTGGCAGAAGCCAGGAGCACCGGCGATGTTGAATTCCATCAGCTTCTCCAGCGCCGGCGTGACCGAGGCCGGCGCGGTAATCCAGCCCAGCCGCCAGCCGGTCATCGACCAGGTCTTGGAGAAGCTGTTGACGACGATCACCCGGTCGTCGGGCTCGGCGATCTGCAGGAAGCTCGGCGCCACCGCGCGGTCATACACGATGCGGGCGTAGACCTCGTCGCTGACCACCCACAGGCCGCGGGCGCGGGCGAAGTCGAGCACGGCGCGCTGCTGGTCCGCGGTCATGGTCCAGCCAGTCGGATTGTTCGGCGAGTTGATCATGATCACCCGGGTGGTCTCGTCGCAGGCGTCGAACAAATGATCCAGATCGAGATGCCAGCCCTCCGGCGCCGGACGCAATGGCACCGAGCGCACGGCGCCGCCCAGCACCACCGGCACCGACGGCAGGTTGGGCCACAGCGGTGCCGTGGTGACGACGCCGTCGCCGGTGTCGACCAGGCACTGCAGCACCAGCATCAGCGCGTTCATGCCCGAGACCGAGACCGTCACGCGGTCGAAATCGATGTCGGCGTCGTAGAGCTTCGACATGTAGCTCGACAGCACCGCACGCAGCTCGGGGATGCCCAGATTGGGGGTGTAGAAGGTGTCGCCGTCGCGCAGGGCCGCGGCGGCGGCGTCGCAAATGAACTGGGGCGTCGGCTGGTCGGGTTCGCCGAACCACAACGGAATGGTATCATCGCGGTCCATGCCGGCGTTGGCGATCTCGCGGATCTTCGAAGCCGGCAGGTCGCGCATCGCCGCGCGCAGATGTTCGAACGGTGAATTCCGCATGGTGGAGCCTTCGCGCCTTTTGTCGGGGCGGCGATTGTGCCACCCTCCGCGGCGTCGGCAAATAGGGGAAATGTCCGGTGACAATGCAACAGGATGGGCCTTCTGGCGACCTGCTCGAGGTGCTGGCGCGGTTGGGATACGGCGACGCGGAAAATCCGCCGCGCTGCACCGCGCTGACCGGCGGCGTGTCCTCGGACATCTGGCGCGTTGACCTGGCCGACGGCCCGGTCTGCGTCAAGCGCGCGCTGGCCAAGCTGAAAGTCGCCGCCGACTGGCGCGCCCCGGTCGCGCGCAACGCCTACGAGGTCGCCTGGTTCGAGACCGCCGCCCGTTTCGCGCCGGGCGCGGCACCGGAAGTGCTGGCCCATGACGCCGAGGCCGGCCTGTTCGTGATGCCCTATCTCGACCCGGCGGAGCACCGCAACTGGAAAGAAGAGATGTTGGCCGGGCGGGTCGATCCGGCGTTCGCCAAGGGCGTCGGTCAAGTCCTGGCCCGCATCCACGCCGGCACTGCCGACGACACCGGTGTGGCGGCCCGGTTCGATACCGACGAGATCTTCCACGCGATACGCCTGGAGCCTTATCTGGAAGCGACGGCGCGGGCGCACCCCGAGCTGGCGGCCGAGCTGACCGCCCTGGTCGAGGTCACGGCCTCGACCAAGCGGGCGCTGGTGCACGGCGACGTCAGCCCGAAGAACATCCTGGTCGGACCGGACGGCCCGGTGTTCCTCGACGCCGAGTGCGCCTGGTACGGCGATCCGGCCTTCGACCTCGCCTTCTGCCTCAACCATTTCCTGCTCAAGGCGCGGTTCGTCGACGGACGGGCAGGGGAGTTGCTGGGGGCGTTCAAGGCCATGGCCGGCGGCTACCTGGCCGGGGTCGACTGGGAGGCGGCGGCGGAGCTGGAAGCGCGGGTGGCGCGGCTGCTGCCCGGTCTGTTCCTGGCCCGGGTCGACGGCAAGTCGCCGGTCGAATACCTGACCGAGGCGGCGCAACAGGACCAGGTCCGTCGCGTGGCGGCGGCGCTGCTGCGCCGACCGATCCATCGATTGAACGACATCGCGGACCACTGGGGTGAGGAGATCGGCGCATGAGCACGACCATCGAAGGTATCCGCGGTCGCCGGGTCTGGGACTCGCGCGGGCGGCCGACGGTCGAGGTCGAGGTCACCTGCACCGGCGGCAGCGGCCGGGCCATCGCTCCGGCCGGCGCCTCGACCGGCAGCGGCGAGGCGCTCGACCGGCGCGACGGCGGCGAAGCCTTCGGCGGCTACGATGTCGGCGGCGCGGTCGCCTCGGTCAACGGCGAGATCGCCGATGCACTGAACGGACGGGACGCCGCCGATCAGGAGGCGCTCGACGCCGCGCTGATCTCGCTCGACGGAACCGACAACAAATCCCGCCTCGGCGGCAATGCCCTGATCGCTACCTCGATGGCCATCGCGCATGCTGCGGCGGCGGCGCGCAGCCTTCCCTTGTGGCGTCACCTGGGCGGGTCCGACGACGCCGTGTTACCGCTGCCCGAAATCCAGATCTTCGGCGGCGGCGCCCACGCCGGACGGCGGGTCGACGTGCAGGACTTCATGGTCATCGCCGTCGGCGCCGCCGACTACGTGCAGGCGCTCGAATGGACCGCCGAGGTCTACCGCGCCGCCGGCACCTTGATGGCCGAGCGCGGCCTGCTACAGGGCGTCGCCGACGAGGGCGGCTTCTGGCCCGCTTTCGAGTCGAACGAGGAGGCGCTGGGCATGCTGGTGCGCGCGATCGAGGCCGCCGGCCTGCGCCCCGGCGCCGACATGGCGATCTCGCTCGACATCGCCGCCTCCGAGTTCGGCGAGGATGGCCGCTACCGCCTTGCCCGCGACGGCACCGAGCTGGACTCGGATGGCCTGTGCGAGATGATGCTCGGCTGGCTGGCACGCTATCCCATCGTCTCGATCGAGGATCCGCTGGGCGAGGACGACGAGGCCGGGCTGATCCGCTTCACCCGCGAGGCGGGGGCGGGGGTGCAGGTGGTCGGAGACGACTACATCGTCACCAACGCCGGGCGCGTGCGCCGCGGCGTCGAGGTGGGCGCCTGCAACTGCGCCCTGATCAAACCGAACCAGGCCGGCACCCTGAGCGAGACCCGCGCCGCCTTCACCGCCGCGCGCGAGGCCGGCTGGGGCGCCATCGTCTCTGCCCGTTCGGGCGAGAGCGAAGACGTCACCATCGTGCACCTGGCCACCGGCTGGGGCGCGCACCAGTTGAAGGTCGGCTCCTTCGCCCGCTCCGAGCGCCTGGCCAAATGGAACGAGGGCCTGCGCCTCGCCGACGCGCTCGGCGCGGCGCGTTTGCCGGACAAATCCGTGTTTCCGTGGGATTGAATTGCGGCTTTTCGGTTGACGGACGAAAGCGTCGCGGCCACTTTCCCCAACCATGAACGAGACACCGTCACAGCCGCTGCAGATCTGGGCCCTGGTCGACGACCGCGCCGGCAATGCCAGCCAATGCCTGGGTGTCGCCGAGGCGCTGGGCCTGCCGTTCCTGAAGCAGGACCTGGAATACACCGCCGCCGGCGGCCTGCCCAACTTCGTCATGGGGCCGACCTTCGGCCACGTTACCCAGAACAGCCGCGTCAACCTGATGCCGCCCTGGCCGGACCTGGTCATCGCCGCCGGCCGGCGCACGGTACCGGTGGCGCGCAACATCAAGCAGAAGAACGGCGGCAAGACCTTCCTGCTGCAGATCATGCATCCGGGCGATGCCGGCGCCGAGGAGTTCGACCTCATCGCGGTGCCGCGCCACGACAACATCAAGGGCGCCAACATCCTGCCGGTGACCGGCGCGCCGCACCAGGTCACGCCGGGGCGGTTGGCGCAGGAGGCGGCGGCCTGGGCCGGCAAGTTCGATGCTCTGCCGAAACCGTGGATCGCGCTGATCGTCGGCGGCAGCACCAAACGCCGCAGGTTTACCGCCGAGATGGCGCGCGAACTGGGCGAGAAAGCTTCGGCCATGGCCTCGGCGGCGGGCGGTTCGGTGCTGGTCACCACCAGCCGGCGCACCGGCGAGGCGGCGGCCGACCTGATCGGCGCCATCACCGCGCCCAAGCACGTGTTCCAGTGGGGCGACGACGCCGAGAACCCGTACTTCGCCTACCTGGCCCTGGCCGACGCGGTGATCGTCACCGGCGAGTCCGGCTCGATGTGCTCGGAAGCCTGCGCCGCGCCGGCGCCGGTCTACATCTACGCGCCGAAGAAGTTCGTGCCGCGCAAGTTCACGCTCTTGCACGAGGATCTGTACAAGCGCGGCTTCGCCCGGCCGCTGGGCGATGTCCTGGAAACCTGGGACCACCCGCCGCTCAACGCCGCCGACGAAATCGCCGCGGCGGTGCGCGAGCGGCTGAAACTCTAAACGTGTTCAAGGTTGGCTTCACGCAACAGGCGCTGACCGACCCCGAGCGCTCGGATTGGTCGGGACAGGGACCGCGCCCGCTCAACTGCAGCCTCTGGTATCCCGCCGAGGACGGCGCCGACGACGCGTTGGTCCTGCTGCCGCCCAATGATCCGGTGATGGTATTGGGCCGGGTTGCCGTCGACGCTGCCGTGCTCGCCTCGGACAAGGAGTTACCGGTGGTCCTGCTGTCTCACGGCACCGGCGGTGCGGCCTCGGGGCTCGGTTGGCTGGCTGGCCACCTGGCGGCCGAGGGGTACGTTGTGATCGGAGTCGACCACCACGGCAATACCGCCGTCGAGCCCTACCGCGCCGAGGGCTTCCTGTGTTGGTGGGAGCGCGCCCGCGATCTCACCGTGGCGCTCGACGCGCTGAGTGTCGAGGGACCACTGGCCGGGCGCCTCAACCTGGTGCGGGTCGGGGCCGCCGGCTTCTCGCTGGGCGGATATACCGCTCTGGCGCTGGCCGGTGCAGTGACCGAAATGACGCGGTTCCGCGACTGGGCCGAGGGCCAGGAGGGCGGCGGCGGCCCGCGCGAGTTTCCCGATCTGACCGATCATGTTGCACCGTTGTTGGAGACCAGCGCGATGTTCCGCGAGTCCTGGCAGCGGCAGTCGGAATCCTACCGCGATGCCCGGGTAAAACGGGTTCTCACGCTGGCGCCGGCGCCGCCGGTGCGCGGGTTTACGCCCGAAAGCCTTGGCGCCATCGATTTTCCTGTGGCCATCGTCGCCGGCGGGACTGACCGCGAGGCGCCGGCCGATCCCTGCGCGCGCTGGCTGCATAGCCTGCTGCCCGACAGCAGGCTCGACGTGCTTGGACCGGACGTCGGCCACTACGCCTTTCTTTGCGAGGGGACCGCACGCGGCAGGAAGCTCGATCCGGATGTCTGGGATGATCCGCCCGGTGTCGATCGGCGGCAGGTCCACGACCAGGTCTGCGCGATAGCCTCGCAGGCGCTTTAGACCGCCTTCGAGTGGCGCTGCTCGCCCTGCTTCAGGTAGGTGTCGAAGGCGGCGGCGACGAGGCGCACGAAGGGGCGGCCGTCGTGCTCGACGGCGATCCGGCCGCCATCGAGCGTGATGATGCCGTCCTCGGCCAACGGCGCCAGCTTTTCGAGTTCCTCGGCGAAGTCGCGCCCGGGCGCCAGCGCGCCCAAGTCGACGCTGAGGTCGCACATGATCCGCTCGATGATGTCGCGGCGCAGGCGGTCTTCGTCATTGAGGGCGAAGCCGCGGGCGATCGGCAGGTCACCGCCTTCGACCGACTCGCGGAAGGCCTTCAGCGGCGAGATGTTCTGCACATAACCTTGGGGCAGGTAGCCGATCGCCGAGGCGCCGAAACCGAGCATGGCCGGTGCCTGGTCGGCGGTGTAGCCCTGGAAGTTGCGGTGCAGCCGGCCTTCGCGCAGCGACACCGCCAGCGCGTCGTCGGGGCGGGCGAAGTGATCCAGGCCGACCTGCACGTAGCCCAGTTCGACCAGCCGCTCGGAGGCGGCCTCGAACTGCTGCCAGCGTTCATCGGTGTCGGGCAGGTCCGCTTCCTTGATCATCTTCTGGTGGCTCTTCATCCACGGCACGTGGGCGTAGCCGAAAAGCGCGATGCGCGCCGGGTCCAGCGTCACCGCCTTGTCGACCATGTCGATGACGCGCCCGACGGTCTGGTGCGGCAAGCCGTAGAGCAGGTCCATGTTGAGGTCGGGAATGTTGTTGCCGCGCAGCCATTCGACCACCTGCTGGGTCATGTCGTAGGGCTGGATGCGGTTGATCGCCGCCTGCACTTCGGGATGGAAGTCCTGCACGCCGATCGAGGCGCGGTTGACCCCGGCTGCGCGCAGCGCCTTGACGTAGTCCTCTGTCGCGGTTCGCGGATCCAGTTCAACAGCAACTTCCGCGTCCGAGGTGACGTCGAAGCGGGCGCGCAGCTTGTCGAGGATGCGCATCCAGTCCTCGCCCGTCAGCATGGTCGGGCTGCCGCCGCCCCAGTGCAGGTGGCTGGCGGCGAAGCGCGCGGGCAGGGCGTCGGCGGCCAGGTCGATCTCGTCGAGCACCACCTCGAGGTAGCCGGCGACCGGCTCGTAGCGTTTGACGATCTTGGTGTAGCAGCCGCAGAACCAGCACATCGAGTCGCAGAACGGGATGTGGAAATACAGCGACAGGTCGGTTTCCGGCGCCAGCGCGCCGAGCCAGTCGCGATAGGTCGCGCCATCGATCGACTCGTTAAAATGCGGCGCCGTCGGGTAGCTGGTATAGCGCGGCACCCGCAGGTCGTATTTTTGCGACAGTTGCTGATTCATCGGCGCATATCACCTCAAATGGCGCGGGATCGCCTTGATATGGGTCAATCGCCGGCCGTCAGATCACTCCGGCCAGGCCTGGACTTCCTGACGCTGCTCGCCCAGGCCCTCGATGCCGAGGGTCATGACGTCGCTGGCCTTGAGGAAGATCGGAGGCTTGAAGCCGGCGCCGACACCGGGCGGCGTGCCGGTGGTGATGACATCGCCGGGCACCAGGGTCATGAACCGGCTGAGGTAGCTGATCACCGTGGTCACCGGGAAGATCATGGTTGTGGTCGAGCCGGTCTGGCGGCGCTCGCCGTTGACGTCGAGCCACATGTTCAGGTTCTGCGGATCGGTGATTTCGTCGGCGGTGACCAGCCAGGGGCCGAGCGGGCCGAAGGTGTCGAAACTCTTGCCCTTGGTCCACTGGCCGCCGCGTTCGATCTGGTAGTGGCGCTCCGAGACGTCGTTCATGATCGCGTAGCCGGCGACGTGCTGGGCGGCGTCGCTTTCCTCGACGTACTGCGCGCGGCTGCCGATGACCACCGCCAGTTCGACCTCCCAGTCGGTGTTTTCCGAGCCCTTCGGCAGCACCACCGGGTCGTTGGGGCCGCTCAGGCAGGTGATCTGTTTGGTGAATACCACCGGTTCCTCGGGGATCGGGTTGCCGGTCTCCTCGGCGTGATCGGCGTAGTTGAGGCCGATGGCGATGATCTTGCCGATGCCGCTGACCGGCGCGCCGAGGCGGGGATTGCCTTCGACCAGGGGCAGGGAATCGGGGTCTGCATCGGCCAGCGCGGCGAGCCGGTTGGGCGCCAGGGCGTTGCCGTCGATGTCGTTGATCCGCTCGGACAGGTCGCGGATTTGTCCGTTGGCGTCCAGCAGACCCGGCTTCTCCTGGCCCTGGGGGCCGTAGCGCAGCAGTTTCATGTCGTGATCCTTCGATGCAGGCTTCGATGCAGACTGAGCCGCGACCGTTTACACGGCTGCGGCGAAAAATCAAGTGCGGCGGGTCTTTTAATCGGCCTATTCGTATCCCGGCGGAGGTTGAAATCCGCCGATTTCCAGTTCCATCAGGCGGGCGAACTCGATGCCCGTGTGGTCCTCCAGATAGGGCGCGACGATCTGCAGACCGACCGGCAGCCCGGACCGGGTCAGGCCCGCCGGCGCCGAGGTGCCGGGCAGGAAAACCACCCCCGACAGGCCGGCCCAGAACAACTGGTCGACGTCCAGCTGCGGCTCGCCGTCGATCAGGATGGTGCGCTCGCCGCGCAGACCCTCCTGATTGTGCGGAAACGCGGCCGATGCCGCGACCGGGCAGAGCAGCAGGTCGTAATCCTCGAAGAACGCCGCCCAGGCCCGGCGCAGCCGGCCGCGGGCCTCGTTGGCGGCGATCCAGTCGCGGTGGTACAGCGCCGCGGCCCGGTCGACCATGGCCAGATAGGAGAAATCCTCGGCATCGCGGACCGCGGCGGCGGCGAGATGCTGCTCGAAGGCCGCCCGCGGCAGGCGCGCGGTCGTGGCGGCGCGCAGTAGGGTCAGGTAGATGCGGTGCGATTCCGTGGTGTCGATCGCCGGTTTGGCGCCATCATCGACCTTCACCCCGGCCTTGGCCAGGGCGTCGATGGTCGCCTGCAGTTGGTCGGTCAGCTCGCTGTCCTGTACACAATTGGGGTCAGAGAGCATGACGCCGACCTTGAAGTCGGAAAGCTCGGTATTCCGCGGTTTCGGCAGCTCCAGGCGCCAGCCGGCGTCGTCGTCGCCGCTGACACCGGCCAGAATGTCCAGGGAAAGCGCCAGATCGGCGGCGCTGCGCGCCATCGGGCCGGCGACGGCGATGTCGGGATCGTTGACGCTGCCGGGATAACGCTGTCCTTCGAGCGGCACGATGCCGTAGCTGGGTTTGTGCCCGAAAACGCCGCAATAATGCGCCGGATTGCGGATCGAGGCGCCGATGTCGCTGCCCAGCTCCAACCCGGTCAATCCCGCCGCCAGCGCCGCCGCCGAGCCGCCCGAGGACCCGCCGGGCACCCGCTCCAGGTCCCAGGGATTGTTGCAGGTACCGTGGATCTCGTTGAACGACTGCCAGTCGGCCAGCAGCAGCGGCACGTTGGTCTTGCCGAAGATGACCGCGCCGGCGGCGATCAGCCGCTCGACCGCGACCGCGTTGGTCTCCGCCATGTTGTCGCGCAGAGCCGGCATGCCCCAGGTCGACGGCGTACCGACCAGGTCGAACGCCTCCTTGATCGTCATCGGCACCCCATGCAGGGGGCCGCGCGGTCCGGAGGCGGCCAGTTCGGCGTCGGCGGCATCGGCCTGTGCGCGGGCGCTGTCGGCCAGTTCCTCGACCACCGCGTTGATCGCCGGATTAAAGCGGGCGACCCGGTCCAGATACATCTCCAGGAGGTCGCGGGCGCTGGTTTCGCCGTCGCGCACCCCACGGGCGAGTTCGATCGCCGAAGCGAATGCGGTGTTCATGTCGTGGAATTCCCGCCACCTTTGAAACTTGGCCGTTTCTCGCGCTTTGGCGCGACTGTAGACCGATTACGCCCGGCCGTGAAAGGGGAAGATGGAGGGCAATTTCGATAAAATCTGCAAGAAATACGTTTTATTTTAAAACATAAATGAATACCAAATTTTATTTAAATAAAAATCAAATAAAAATTCTTGTATTGGCTATTGATTACTATATTATAGTTCCATAGATATTTGGCGAAATCCAGGAATTGCTTGAGGATTGCCAAGGGCTTTCAAGGTATGAAAACGAACCGATTCAGCCGCTTTATCCGCCGTTTCCGCCGCAACAGCGATGGCTCGCCGATGATCGAGTTTGCCTTCGCGGCGTCGATCCTGTTCCTGATCACGGCCGGGACGATGGAACTGGGCATCGCCATGTTCACCAACATCCTGATGGAGAGCTCGCTGCGCGACGCCGCCCGCTGGGGCATCACCGGCCAGGAGCCCCCAG
>Ga0056109_1000111_pt1 | contig 31046 bp, 30 predicted proteins | sample WorMetG1BERMUDA2_FD_80077 | JGI IMG/M metagenome (GOLD analysis project Ga0056109, IMG submission 80077) | Marine gutless worms symbiont microbial communities from Max Planck institute for Marine Microbiology, Germany - Inanidrilus... ...
CCAGACCACGGAATTCAATATTCCCCGTTCCTGTACCCGGAGCGCTCACAGTTAAGGTTGAAGAGTTATGGGTGATCCCTGCACGGCCATACCGGTACCCCAGGTCCCACCCTGGCGCGCCAGTAGAGAAGTCCTCCTCATAATAGTATCCAGAGGCCACAGCACCCAGAAGGAGAACAACAGCTGCGACTCCTGGAATACGGACTTTGAGTGAAAGAGACCTTTTCATAATCACACCCCATAATTCGGCAAAAGAATCGGAATTCGTCAATGACTACCCAGCAAAAAGTGTACCAGTAAACCATCAGCCGGCAGGATGTGGTGATTTATCTTTTGTTATATCATAAAGTTACGATTATCTTTTTAAAAAGAATCCATGAAAAACGAAACAGGGAAAAAATTATACATATCCGGATCTTGATGTATAAAAATTACTCTAATCAACCCCCCCACGCTTCAGATAGAGCTCCATCTGGTGCACAAACCTTCCAACTTCCGATATATCCTCTGCTTTCACCGGTGGACTGCTCTTCTTCTCTCTCTTACTCAATTCTGTATATTGCATTTCTCCCTGTTTCTCATTTTCTACCGATATATCTACCAGGAAGACGGTGTCCCCGCTCAGCACAGCTATCCGGGATTTCAGGCGGAGCAGATCATCAGTAAAGCGCTTCCGGAAAGCTGCAACCGGATGGAAACTCCCCTGACCCTCCTTGAACCGAAACTCCCATACCCCTCTCCTGGTAGCGGTCCAGAACTTCCCCTCGCCGATTTTCAGAATCCTGAAAAAATCGAGCCCCTTCAGGTCAAAACAGATCGCCTGTTCCCTATACCCTAACACCTCCAGCACCCTGGAGAGACGCCACGCTTCTTTCAGGGGCTGGGTCCTCCTCAATTGATATAATCCGTGCCTCTTTCGGTAAAATCGGGCCAGCAGGGCAGCAGCAGAAGCTGCAGGGAGGGTTGCGACCACCTGTGACTGGGCGATCCGCATGCGATAGTCCAGGAAAACAGTTTCCTTAATGGAAAACGGGAGCGGAGGGTAATAGACCCACACGCCTCCAGGAGGAAGGCTTCTGTTTTTTCTATTAAGTTTCAGGAACCGCTTCTGTTCTGGAGAGACCTGCTTTCCGATTCTGTCCCACCGCTTCTGAAAATAGTTATAAACAAAGGTACCGTAACTTGTCAGCTTGATATTTGCAGAGATTCTGGGATATTGTGAACGGCTGGAGACCAGCACCAGACCATTACGCCAGAGGACGCCGTCCTGGATATTCGCCCTGGAGAGATGATCTCTGACCCCGGCCGTCTCCCAGGCCCCGCTTCCAATGGAAAACCGGTATAATCCGCTATCAGAGCAAAGATACCACCAGCCGCCCGCCTCAAGAAGCCTGTTGCTTCTGAACCGCTGCCCAAACGGAAGCTGAAAGAGGAGCCGCTTTCCGGGGAAACGGCGTACTCCCCCATCCGCTACCAGATAGGAACGCCCTGAAACAGCACTGCAGTGGACGTTCCTGAAATTTTCGGAAAGAAAACGGCTCCAGCGCCCACTTCTGCTACGAACCAGCACCAGACCATCGGCGGTTACAGCCCGAATCACTCCTTCGATCACAGAAAAGGAAGTTATCTGCCCTGCTCTGGAAAAAAGAGGCAACGGAATATAATCCCACAGGCCGAATTGCAGCCGAAATCTGCTGATACCGAACCTCCGGCTCACATAGAGACTCCCCCTGTCATAGGCAAGCCGGTTTCCACCAGGGAGCTCCTGTCCCCAGCCAGGATGGACCGGACGGGGCAGACGCAGTACAGATACCAGACTCTGCTTTGCCTCTTCCGCTGCCTGGAGCGTAATCAAAATGGAAATCAGTAACACTGCACTGAAAAAAGCGCTTTGCATCATAATATTTTTCATCAATACCTCTATTATCGTCTGCAGGGATCGATTTTCTTGAATAGCCAGCCGATATCTGAGCACTATTAATCAGTATGAGCCAGGAAAAAACCATCAGGAGCAACCATGAAAGCTGTGATCATTGCCGCAGGATATGGAACCCGTTTCCTCCCTGCCACTAAAACAATCCCCAAAGAGATGTTCCCTCTTATCGACAGACCGGCTATAGACTTCATCGTGCAGGAATGCATCGACTCCGGGATTGAAGAGATCCTCATTATCTCCAGCAGAAGAAAGAAGGTGCTGGAAGACTATTTTGACCGGGAAATCGAACTGGAGAACGTGTTTCAGGCGGGGAACAGCCCTGAGCTGGAAAAAATCAACCCTCCCGCTGCCCGCTTCACCTTTATCCGACAACAGCGGATGCGTGGCACCGGCGATGCGCTCCTGGCGTGCGAAAATTTCGCTGCCGGAGAACCGCTGGTTGTCGCTTACCCGGACGATCTGGTATTCGGCCCCCTGCCGCTCTCCAGACAACTGATTGAGTGTCGCTCCTCAGATAGGGACTGCGTGTTGGCTGTGATGCGGGTCCCCGGGGAGGATACCCACAGATACGGCATTGTGGAATCCGGTCCAGACGGTCAGGTCCGCAGAATTGTCGAAAAACCGGCTCCTGGAACAGCAACCTGCAACCTGGCGCTCATCGGTAGATATATCATCACTCCGGAAATTTTCCCTCTGCTCAGAGAAGAACAGAAAAAGAACCCGGAAGGCGAATACTATCAGATCGACCCGATGAATCGGCTGGCGGAGCGAGGGGTGGTCAGGGCCGTGGAATTCAAAGGACAGCGGCTGGACACAGGGGCCCCGGAAGGTTATCTCAGAGCGGTACTGGAGTACGCATTGATGCGGGAAGACCTGCGCCCCACCCTGAAGCAAGCTGTGGAAGCGCTCTCCAGGCGACTCTAAAAAGGAAGCGTTGCGAGGGTGGAATAACAGACCTCGCCCTTCTCTCTGACGGAAGAGTAAAAAATCGCGCTGTCCGGCCTCCAGGCACCGAATTGCAGAGCCTTCCCGGTTTCCACAAGCTGGAGGATTTTCTCCGCGGATTTTGCTTTGGGCCGCCCCAGAGTGAGATGCGGAAAAAAAGCGCGCTTCTCCGGCCCAAACCCGAAGGGGCCCAGTACCTGCCGGATAACTCTGGAGAGCCGCTCAAGCCAGTTTCGCCCCTCTTCGATTCCGACCCAGATGACGCGCGGTACCCCCCGGGTCGGAAAAACCCCGAATCCGGACAGGAGGAGCTCCTCAGGACAGCAGTCCGGCTCGGTAAACCGCGCCCGAAGCGCTTCGGCTATCGGCGCGATCTGCTCCACAGGGGTCTCCCCGAGAAAGGCGAGGGTCAAATGCCGGTTTCCCGCGACTCCGGGACGGAACGCGGCCTCAGCCGCGACAGAACCGAGCCAGCGATCAATCCGCTGGTTGACCTGTTGATGGACCGGAATTCCGATGAACGTCCTGTAGTATTCACGCATTGTTGACCCCTTTTGTGAGCAAATTCAGAGCAAAAGCCACAGAGGCCTCCCGGACATCCTCTCTTCCTCCTGAATAACGACAGCTGAATGAGTCCAGTGCAGAAGCGGAGGCTAATCCAAAGTAGACCGTACCCGGCGGCTTTTCCGCACTTCCACCATCCGGCCCCGCTATACCGGATACTGAAACCGCAAGATCACTGCAGAAAAGGTTCCGGACACCAGCAGCCATCTGACGGACACACGCCTCGCTGACCGCCCCCGGATCATGCAACACAGTGCCAGAGACACGGAGCAGACTCTCCTTAACGCTGTTATCATAGGCTGTGACGCCTCCCCTGAACACAGCCGAAGCACCGGGCACGGCGGTCAACCAGGCTGCCACAGCACCGCCTGTACACGACTCGGCACAGGAGAGTGTGAGCCCCTTCGCCCGTGCCTGTTCTATCAGCTCAAATGGAAAGGACTCAGCTACCTCCCCCGCCCCAACTCCCGGAACCCGGGAAACAGCACCGGAGTCGGGGAAAAAAAGGTACCTTCCGCGCGAGCCACAAAGCAGGCCATCATCCCCGGCTTCCTGCAAAGCTCTGACTGTACGGTGGAAAAACGCTCCATCAACATAACCGCCTCCCGCAAAAATGACCTCTTCACACGCTTCGGGTATAGAAAAGGAGAACTCCGACTGACAGAAAGCGATACCGGTAACCCGACGCCCTGAGCGGCTCAGGGAGTCAATCAGAGACTGCAGCCGGAGCCCGGGTCGACCGACTCCGGAGCCTGCATCACAGATCAAAAATACGTCTATTGTTTCTTCCTGCTCGTGAAAAAAGTGAGAATCCTGGCTATACCGGATATTGCCTGCGCGATATCCGAAATAACAGGCATGATCTTCTGCTGAACTTCCTGTGTCACCTCACGAGTTTTGTAGCTGATATCATTGATAACGGTCTGCAGCTCCTCAACCTGTTCTCTGGCCATATCCGACACAGAGGAGAGGCTATCCAGAATACCATGGGTTTTACGGATCAAAGGCGCCATTTCCCTTTTGATTTTACGTGACCCTGCAATCAATATAACAATGACAACCAGCCCCTTGAGGAACATTATAGAGACGATAACAACAAGACAAATTTCAGTAATATTCATGAATGTGTACACCGCAGCTTACGTCCCTGCGCCGTCCTCCCCCTCTTTGGTCTCCATTTCTTCCATACCGTCTCTGAAGGCCCGACTCATCTGATCCTTGACTTTTGACAGCTGCCTGGAAGCAGCCTCTTTTATCTCTTCTTTTTTCTTCTCAATATTGGCTTCCGCATCCTTTATATATCTATGCAGGTCAGTTCGGGTCTCTTTACCGGACTTAGGGGCAAAAAAAACACCGAGAATTCCACCTGCAACAACACCCATCAGAAACGCTATGGTTGATTTTCCAGAATTATCCATCTATCTTCCTCCTTCTTAATAATTATCTGTATACTAAAAATCATCAATATTGAAGTTATTGGCAACATAGCTCTTCTTCACCTGTATTAAAAAACTATCAAGATGGCCCTGATCAATATTGGTGGCGAGCATAAAGCGGGCGAAAGGATCGTACCCTTTGACCTTTGCAAGAGCGACTTTATAATCTTCAGAAAGCTCATCTCCGATAATGATCAACCGTGCATTACGGTTGATATAGGTGTCCAGAAGTTTATCCGGATCATCAACAGCAAAAACATCCAGCTCTCCATTAAAATCCGGAGCTATCCGGACATGCTCATCACTTCTCTGCCCGACCAGAGAGGTGACCAGATCAGAATTCCTGTAAAAACGTTGCAGATAATTCCCACCTTCCGGTCGAAGATCGACAAAAACAATTATTCCGGATTCACTGAACCGAATATCAAAGCGCTGTTTCTTCTCCACTCTGGTTTTTAGATCATTCCAGAACGCCGCAGAAATCGTCTGCCCGTACTCCAGCAGCACCTCGAGCTTTTTTTCATTTCTTCGGTACAATTCCATACCGGACACGATCTCCCGGCGACGATTGCTTTTTCTATTGATCGCCTGCAGAGCGTGAAGGCTTTTATCGAGCTCCACAAAAGAGAGCGTTGCAAAAGGGGCTCTGTACCGCTCTGGATACAGACGGCGGAGGGCCAGGCTCAACTTCTCGGTATACAAGAAATCCACCTCCGAAATATTCAACTGCTGGAGGACCTCTGCGACCTCATTATCAAAACGGGTTCCTCTGGGAAACCTTTTTACAGCTCCGCCATCTCCGCGAAGACGGACATCAGTAAGAAAAACGAGAGGCACATTCTGAGGTCCGAAACGGGAGAACACCCCCAATGCATCCTGTATGCGAACCTGCATTCTACTCTACCCCCTCAGGTTATTTAATATCCGTGACTATTCCAGGCGATCCAACAGATATCCAACGGCTTCTTTCCATCAAAAATGGTATCCAGCAAACCGTCCGTCCAGAGCCGTTGAAGCCGGCAGATCGAGCATCCCTCCTCAGAAGACGCCTCCTGGAAATTGAACAATGCTGCATGACGGTCGAGTGTAGTATTCACTTGATATCCTGATAAATCTCAAGACTCTGTACCTTTATCATGCCTCTCCGGATCATGCTTGCGGCCTCACGGAGTGGCCTGTCAAATTTCAAATTAACAATCGGCTGCTTGCCGATTTTACTTTTCTCCCAGTAGAGCCAGCGCTCAATCTCATGTCTGGGAAGCATGATCCCCTTCTCCCTCATCCGTGCCATAAAAGCGGAAAGGTCCCTGGCCGAATATGCCCTGTACTTCTTCAAAAACAGAGCAAGGTACCGCTTGTTGATCAATTCTGCCAGAGACTTCTGTTGCGCTTTGCTGTACTCAGAGATTGTAATCTTTATATCAGGTTGAAGCCCTTTGTTATGGATCTGTCTCCCGGATGGCGTATAATACAGAGCTACAGTCAGTTTGAGAGAGGAACCGTCGCTAAGGGGTAGCAGAGACTGCACAGAACCTTTACCATAGGTCTTCTCCCCAATAAGCACAGCCCTCCCGGTATCCTGCATCGCACCGGCAAAAATCTCGGAAGCAGAGGCTGAACCACGGTTCACCAGCACAACCATCGGAATGTTTTCCGGGATAACAGTAGAGAATCGGTCAGCCCGGAAACGCTGCGCCTGACTGATATCGCGGCCTTTTGTGTACACGATTAGCCCTCTGGACAGAAAAAGATTGCTGGTGTCAAAAGCCGCAGAAAGCAACCCGCCAGGATTGTTACGTAAATCAATTATCAGGCCACGCATATGCCCTTTTTTGCGAAATGAGGAGACAGCCTTACGCAGCAGTGTTGCTGAATTTCGGGAGAACTGTGAAATCCTGATATAGCCGATCCGGTCCGCTTTCAAATATTTATATTTGACCGTTTCAATCTGTATCCTGGCGCGGACAATGGTAACCTCAAACAGATCATCCCTGCCCTCTCTGGCGATTTTGATCCGGGCCTTTGTCCCAATCCGGCCCCGAAGTTTGCTCACCGCCTCCAGAAGGGTTATCCCTTTGGTACTCTTGCCATTGATATGGGTGATCACATCCCCTGCCTGCAGGTGCTCCTTCCAGGCCGGAGTATCCCGGATAGGGCTGATGACGGTCAGTCTCTTATTCCGCAGCCCGATCATGATCCCCAGACCGCCGAACTCACCTCTGGTATCCTCCCGAAGATTCCGAATCTGCGCCGGGTCCATAAACGTAGAATGCTCGTCATCCAGCGAGTTGAGCATTCCCCTGATCCCACCGTGAATCAATTCCTTTGGATCCACTTTAGAAGCATCATAATAATAGGCCCGAATAGACTGAAAAACAGAGCTGAATATCTCAAAATTTTCATACATAGAACTGCTTTGAGCGTTACCGTTGACCAGCACGCCGAAACTGAAGGCTATTACAAACATGAAAAGAGTCCCCATCAGGAACCGCTTCTTTCGACTCATCTGATTGCTCCAATTTGACCGTGAATATTATACAGGCGGCATATCGAATGTCAATATAAAGGCTGCCAGGGTAAAGGTACTCACCGGTCGGACAAACGCACATAAGAAGTTTCGATAAGCTGTCTGCGCTGTTCCCAATATCTCTTCCTGGTTCTGGTTTGCAAGCAAGAATGCACAAAGCGGGCAAAGAACTCTAGTAGGCTGACATGAGAATGTTCAACAGATCATCATAGGTGACCGGCCTCGGGAGAACATTGAGGAAATCGTAGGTTCTGGCGTCCCGGACCACCTCCTCCAGTCTCTCCTGCTCAATTTCGAAATTTCTGAGCCGTTGGGGCACATTCAGATCAAAAAGGATCTTCCGCACCGCTTCCACCGCTTTGATCGCCGCCTCTACAACGCTGATCTCAGCCACATCCTCACCCAATGCCCGGGCCACCTTCACATACTTGTTGGGGCTGGCCGTAAGATTGAATTCCATGATATGAGGCAAGAGCAGGGAGCAGGCGAGCCCATGGTACAGCCCCAATCTGCAGGAAAGGGGTTGGGAAAGCGCGAAAGAGCTACCTGGCCGGCTGGAACTGAGCGCCAGAGAAGCAAAGACCGCGCCTGTACAGAGCGACTGTCGAACCCGGGTATTATCCGGTTCAATAACAGCCTGCTTGATATTTTTTGCTACAAGCTCCATCGCATTTTCAGCATACGACTGAGTCAGAAGGGATGCTGCCCTTGATACATAGGCGTCAAAAGCCATGCCCAGTACCTCCATCCCGATGGCGACCACATATTTATTAGGGAGAGTTGTCGTCAGTTTGGGATCAAACAACACAACATCAGCAAAGTTAAACCGATTACGGTACTCCTTTCTCAGGTCATCATCTACATCCCGGACAAAAAAGGAATCCAGCAATCCGTACGCGATGCCATGCGTTGTCGGGGCCTCAAAATAGGAAATTTTCTTCTTCCGCCCACGCCTGCCTGCAAAATAGTCAGAAATATATCCCTCATTACCCCCGATAAAGGCGATCGCTTTCGCGATATTAAGGATATTGGCACCTCCAACACCGATCACCAGATTGGTCCTGGACTCCCTGGCCAGAAGCACCCCCTCATCAACGGCATTTGTCCCGGACTCCGACTTAACCTGATCAAAGACAATCACTCCGTACGCTTTGCTCTCCACAAGGCTGACCACTTTTTTGAGTATCCCCAGCTCCTCGACCCCTTTGCTGGTAACGATCATCACTCGATCGCCGTAATCCTGCACTATCTCAGGGAGACGGTTGATTACATTCAGCCCGACAATCACCCGGGAGGGGATATTGATCTCAAAAACAGCCATTATCTCTTCCGTATTTTATATTTTCATATTATAGTATCAACTACAACAAAAAAAAACGGGGTCAGACCCGCAGTCCGCCCCATTTTCAATGCTTTCAGGCATAACATCCCTCGGGTATCCCCGGAGAACAGTTTTAAATACCGAGACTGTCGGCAATATTATCGGTCAGAGTCCTGAGCAGGTTCTCATCGTTGAAGTAGCCAGAATCATTGATTCTGGCTTTCAAATCATTAACCCTGTCTATCCGGACATCTGGAGAAGATTTAGCGATTTCCTTATACTTTTCAATCTCAGCGTTTCGCAGAGCTTCCGCAGAAAGGGAAACCGTATCCCGTCCTCGAGGGGCCCCTGTCTTACTCACAGAGCTCTTCTTCCTGGGCTGAGCAATTTTATTGAGACGATTGATCCTATCTATATTCATCACAAACTCCTCTCTAACAACATTATCGGACAGAATAACCACTTTATTTATCTTTTTCTGAACATTTTACGAGAATTGTGAACTCCCCCTTCTCAGTAAAACCATCCTCCAGAAGCCGACTCACCCGACCCCGGATGATCTGTTCGTACTGCTTGGTCATCTCCCTGCAGATAACCACTTCACAATCTCCAAAGAGCTCCTGCACATCCTCCAGATACTTCCGGACCCGGTACGGCGATTCATACGAGGCGATCACCTGCGCCGCAACCCCGGCCTCCTGCAGCTGTTTTCTGCGTCGCCCCTTCCTGGAGGAAAGAAAGCCGGTAAAAAACAGCCCACGGGAGGGAAAACCACTCACAGAAAGAGCCGCTGTCAGCGCTGAAGGGCCAGGCAGAGGAACAATCTTCACCCCCAGTTGCGCGCACCTTCGGACCAGTACAGCTCCAGGGTCGGAAACCCCGGGAGACCCGCAGTCCGACAGGAGCGCCACACACGCACCATCTGCCAGTGCCCCGGCGATCCTGTCCATTTTATATATTTTAGTATGCGCATGGCAAGCAGTCAAAGTTTTTTTAAGCCCCAATTTAGAGAGGAGCAACCCTGTTTTCCTGGTATCCTCACAGGCCACCAGATCCACGGCTTCCAGGGTTTTGAGCGCCCGAACAGTGATATCCTCCGGATTCCCGAGCGGAGCTGCAACAATGTACAGTACCCCGCACCTGCGCCCGCTCAATCACCACCCTGCAGTCTGCAGGCTTTCAGACAGTTATCCAGAAGCATGGCGATGGTTGTAGCGCCCACCCCGCCCGGCACAGGTGTGATGCAGGATGCCCGCTCAAATGCGCCAGCATACTCCACATCACCGGTTATACGGTAGCCTCTTTCCGCTTCCGGATCATCCACTCTGTTGATCCCTACATCAATGACAACCGAACCCTCCCTGACCATGTCAGCAGTGATAAAATTCGGGCGACCGATTGCTACGATCAGGATATCCGCATTCAGAGTTTCCGCTTTCAGATCAACGGTTCTGGAATGGCAGATTGAAACAGTTGCGTGACGGCTGAGAAGGAGCAGGGCCAGAGGTTTTCCGGCAATATTGCTTCTGCCGACAACGACAGCCCGCTTACCAGTCACATCGATCCCATAGGCGTCGAGCAGCTCCATCACACCGGCAGGCGTGCAGGGCAGAAAAACAGGATCCCCGGTTGTCAGGCGGCCCATGTTATAAGGGTGAAAACAATCCACATCCTTTGAGGGATCGACCGCTTCGATCACACCCGGCTCCGAAATATGGGGGGGAAGCGGGGACTGAACCAGAATGCCGTTGACTTCGCTGTCCCGGTTGAGCTGATCTACAAGCTGCAACAGCTCCTCCTGGGTAGTGGAGACCGGCAGCCGGTGCACTCTGGAACCAAAACCGTTCTCCAGGGAGCGCCGCTCCTTCATATTCACATAGATCGCTGAAGAGGGATCATCCCCGACCAGAACAACGGCCAGGGTAGGCTTCCGGTTGAGTGAAGCCAGCCCCTCTTTCAGCCGGTCGAAGATACCAGCCGCAACCTCCCTTCCATCGAGAATTTTCGCAGCCATCTTTTCCCTTATCCTATTTCTTCTTCTTTTTTACGATCTGAGCGGTATCACGGGCAATGACCAGCTCCTCATTGGTCGGAATAACATACACAGCTATTGCAGAGTCCACAGTGGAAACAATACCCTCATTGGAGAGAAGTCTGTTTTTCCGTTTGTCCACCTTGATCCCCATGAACTCAAGCCCGGCCAGCGCTTGCTCACGGACATAAAAACTGTTCTCTCCGATACCCGCGGTAAAAACGATCGCATCCGCACCGCCCAGCACCCCGAGATATGAGCAGATGTATTTCCTCAACTGGTAGACCAGCATATTGATCGCCAGACTGGCTCTGTAATCCTTTTCCTCCATCTGCTCAAAGAGCTCCCGCACATCATTTGTGATCCCGGAGATCCCGAGCAAACCGCTGTGCTTGTTGAGCATAGAATTCACCTCATGAAGGGAGAGTTCCTCCTTGCTCATTATGTGGGTGATGATCGCAGGATCAATATCACCGCAGCGTGTCCCCATAACCAGTCCTGCCAGAGGAGTGAAACCCATACTGGTATCCACGGATTTACCATTCCTGACAGCACAGACACTGGAGCCGTTGCCCAGGTGACAGCTGACCAGCGAAGTGGTCTTCTCTGTTTTCCCCAGCAATTCCACAGCCCGGTTGGTCACATAGCGGTGAGAAGTACCGTGGAACCCGTATCTCCGGATTCTGTGCCTGTTGTACATGATATAGGGGAGCCCGTAAAAATAGGCATAATCCGGCATACTGTGGTGAAAGGCGGTGTCAAAAACCACGACCTGAGGGATATCCGGAAGGAGCTTGATGCACACCTCGATCCCCTGCAGATTGGCCGGATTGTGCAGCGGCGCCAGATCGATACACTCCCTGATCTCAGCCAGCACCTGATCGTCTACAATCACGGATTCGGTGAACTTCTCCCCTCCGTGGACAACACGGTGACCGATAGCCGCAATCTGGTTGATGTCCTCCAGGATGCTGTTCTCCTCACTGACCAGAGATGTGAGGACAAGATTGAGCGCCTCGGAGTGGTCGTAGATGCCGTGCACCTCTTTGAACTTGCCGTCTTCGCCCCGCTCATAGGAGAAGATAGCTTCCCTGCCGCCGATCTTTTCCACAAGCCCCTTTGTGATCCGCTCCTCTTTTTCGGTGTCAAAAAGCTGATACTTGAGTGAAGATGACCCACTATTCAATACCAGAACAATCACGATCTCCAGCTCCTCCGCTCCTCTATATAAAGCCAGTCAATTGGATTCTGCAAAGATCATCCGACCTGCAGGCGTCTGCAATACACTTGTGACGACTACATTGATTTTCTTGTTGATAAATTTCCGACCGTTATCCACCACAATCATGGTCCCGTCATCCAGATAGGCTACCCCCTGCCTGGCGTCCTTCCCCTCTTTGATGATGGTCACACGCATCACCTCACCTGGCAACACGCTCGGTTTAAGGGCATTGCTGAGCAGATTGAGATTGAGGATCTGGACGCCCTGCAATTCGGCAACTTTATTCAGATTAAAGTCATTCGTAATAATATATCCGCCGATCTGTTTACAGAGTTCGATAAGCCTGGTATCGACCTCCGTGATACCCGGAAAATCGGTATCCGTAATCTTTATCACGCAGCGGTCAGAACGTTTCATCCTGTTGAGGATATCCAGACCGCGCCGACCTCGCCCCCTTTTGAACGGATCCGAAGAATCCGCAATCTGCTGCAGCTCCAGGAGCACAAACTGCGGCACCACCAGTATCCCATCCAGAAAACCGGTCTCCACGATATCGGCAATCCGCCCGTCAATAATCACGCTTGTATCCAGGATCTTGTAAGTGGTCGCTTCGTGGACCTCCGGCGGTCTGCCTGAAGAAAAACCGGCGAAATCCAGCAATTGCATCGGTTTAATCCGGTCCTCCAGCTGCAGCAGATAGATCACAGCGCCGGAAATGAAAAAGATATCAAAAAGCGCGATCAGGGCTGTCGGCTGCTTAAAAATGCCGCTACTGGCTTCCCCGAAAAGAAAGGTGATGAGAATAAGCCGAAACAAAAAAGAGAGCAGTTTACCCCCTGCAACTGCGACTAAAAAGAAAAACAGCTTTCTGCGGGATACCCGGGAGAGCAGTCTGGCGATCAACAGACCGAGTACTGAGGTGCCGGCAAAAATCAAAGCAGCAGCAAAGGCTGTCGCCTGTAAACCGAGAAGAGCAAGCTGGCTTGCTCCGGCAAAATACCCTGCTGCCGCGGCTAACAGAGTAATCAAAATATAAAAAATCATTAATCAAATATCCATTTCCTTCACGCAACAGCCCGTGTACGGGCGTGCACTATTCGGCCTCTGCGGCAGCCTTTTTATCGATCCTCCGCTGGCCCTCTTCCAGCTTCTCAGAAATCATATTTTCCACATACACCGGTTCTTTGTCCATCTTAAGGGAGATCTCATCCACCAGCAGCTGATAGGCGTTCTCATACAACTTCTTCTCAGAGCTGGAGAGCTCTTTTTTCCTGTTGCGCTGATATAGATTCCGGACAACTTCCGAAACTTTAAAGATGGAACCTGTTTTGATCTTTTCCTTATTGTCGTTGAAACGGACTTTCCAGTCGTCGTTCATCCCCTCGCTCTTCTCCATGAGCATTCTGAGGGCTCGCTTCACCTCTGTGTCAGATACAATCGGTCTCAAGCCCAGTGCATCGCATTTATCCACAGGGATCATCACAGTCATATCATCACACGCGATACGGATAATGTAGTACATTTGCTGCATATCAAGAATTTTTTTTTCTTCAATCAGCTCAACCTGGCCCACCCCATGCATGGGATAGACAACCTTATCGCCAACTGAATATTTTGTAAGAGTTTTTTTTGCCATTATTCACCGCCGGTATTGTAAATCAGCCTCCCGGGAGCGTCTGAAGGCTGTTTCTTTTAATTATTAAAAATAATATATTTAACAGAAGTTTTTGGTTTTTTTATCCTGAATCACTCACTTTTATTGCGGAATCCCTTCTGGAGGCATGCCTTTCGCAAAAAACCTGCGGAAAAACGATGATCGCAAAGCAGGGAGAAACGTTGAGTCTGTTTACCATCTCTTCCGACCAGATAGATGACAGCGAAATCCGGTTCCCGGAGGAAGAATCCTATCATATCCATGTTATACTCAGAAAACGGATCAATGATAAGATCGAATGCAAAGACGAACGAGGGATGCGCTACAACTGTGTGCTCCGGGTATCGGAAAAACATCAGGTGATCGCGGATATCATCAGTATCTCCCATCAGAAGCAGAGCAACAAAACAAAACTGACGCTGATCTTTCCAGTTCTCAAAGGCGGAAAAACAGAATGGATCCTTCAGAAAGGAACAGAGCTCGGGGTGGACAGTTTCATCCCCTTCCTCTATAAAAGAACAGTGGCTCGCCCGGCATGGCTTCGAAAAGAGCCGAGATTAAGAAAAATTATCCACGAAGCGTGTAAACAAACTGAGCGGGGGGAAGAGCCGGAACTCAAACAGCTGCAGGACGATCCGGCCGCTGTACATGGACTGCTGAAACCAAAACCTGTGCTGAAGATCATCTGCTGGGAGATGGAGCGCAGAGTCGGCATCAGAGAGCTGCTCCAGGGGGAGAAGCCCCCACCTGAACATGTGGCCGTAGCTGTCGGCCCTGAGGGGGGCATTGAGGAAAAGGAAATCGACCATTTCCGCAATGAAGGGTTCCTGAGTGCAGGACTCGGGGGACAAATACTGCGGAGTGAGACTGCCTGCCTGGCCACAGCAGCGATGATACGATACGAATACTGCTCATCTGAGATGGAAAGAGGAACCGACAATGGCCCGCCGCTATAGCACTATCCTGAATTTCAAAATTTTCTGTGGAGATCGACTGCAGACGATTGAAAAGATCGCCGACCGTACAGCAAAAAAAAACTTCTACCACGTCAGCTTCGTTTCAGCGCTACGCCTGTACAGGACAGGCTACTCAAAAAAAATTCGCCGCCTGTACAGCAAGATGGATCTACTGCTTCCCAGCGGAAGAGGCATCTGCTGGGCTTCCCGACGATACAAACAGAAGCTGTCCTCCTGTTTTGCCGCCATTGATCTGATGATGGACCTGATCCGTTCCGCAATCAGCAAAAAACAGACCGTTTTCTTTCTGGGCACCACTCAGGAAAACCTCAATCTGGCGATCGATAAGCTGCGCCAGAGTTTTCCGGACTTAAAAATTGTCGGATCACACCACGGCTTCTTCAGCAAAGAACGGGGTTCGGACATCATCCAGGCTGTCAAAAAATCAGCCCCGGACTATCTCTTTGTGGGAATGGGACACCCCCATCAGGATTACTGGATCCAGGAAAACCGAAATTTCTTCACAGAGACAACCTGCGTATCTGTCGGCAATGCCTTTGATCTGTGCGCTGGAGCCAGAAACAGAGGTCCGGTCTGGTACCGGAAAAATGGGCTGGAAGGAATATTCAAGGCCTTCCAGAATCCTCTGCGCCTCTGGAAAGCGCCCCTGCTCCCGCTGTTTGCGTTTTCCGTGCTCTGGCATACAATTATCAGGAGGAAAGGCAGAAGCGGACGAGAGAAGTGAAACATAAGGATCAGATACTCCTCTGCGAAAGCCACAAAGAGATAGAGCCGCTCCTCCAGCCGGTTCTGGCGGAATCCAGAACCAGACTGCTGACCTGCTCCTCTACAGATGCCGCATTTGAACTCACCCGGGAGCACAAGCCCCAGCTCATTATTCTCAATACACCGGCCCCTGGACCGCTGTGCCATAAACTTAAAATGGACAGCAACCTCTACTATATTCCGATTTTTGTCGTCGCCAGTCCCGAAGAACGGAATATCGAACTGCAGTTTCTGTCAAATGAATTTTTCAAAAAACCGCTCCAGACCATCGATCTGCTCGGAAGGATGCGGCGGTATATGGGACAGCGGCGTGAGGAGAGCCTGGATGCAAAACCGGGTAAAACGCAGACCCGGACCAAAGACAGATGGATAGAAAAAAAAACCGGGGTCTCTTACCAGTTTGAATATAACGGCGATTTTACCGGAAACACGATGGAGAGTCTGATCACAAGGGTGTCTGAATTGACCGCTGTGGGCAGAAAAGCCTTCACCATCAACCTGCTGCACGCCGACCATATTGAAAATATTCCGATCTCCCTGTTCCGAAAACTGCAGGACATTGTGCTGAAAAACGGCGGTCACCTGAAAGTACTCAGCCACCTGACCCCGATGACAGAGGAGCTCTCGGTAAAGGGGATTGATATTGATGAATACGTGGATATGAATGATTTCATCCGGGTTGCCGAAGAGAAGGCGGAATGAACAGTCAATCCAATTCCAGCTTATCCCCTGCGACAAGGTAGAGCTTACTGAAAGTTGCGACGCACAGGTTCCCGTCCGGAGTAATGGCGAGGCTGATTATCTCATCGCCGCTGAGTATTCGTTTTTTCTGCTTTGTTTCCGGATCAATCATCACAACAGCGCCCTTACCCTGGCAAACCTCGGCAACAAAAATTCGATCCTCACTGTCCACGATGATCCCGTGGAATTCGGATAGATCGGTGATGAAATCAGTAACATCACCCCCGGGTGAGATACGATAGATCGTATTTTCCCCGATCTCTACCGGCAGCGTGACATACAGGTTGTCTTTTGAGTCCACAGCAAGATGGTAGGCAATCGAGCTGGCCGGCAGGTCCGCAAAAAAATCGGTACTCCCGTCCGGAGCCACCTGAAAAATCGAACCGCTTCGGTCTCCGACATAGAGATTGCCCGCGCTGTCAAACGCCAGACCAAAGGCTTCACCAAGCCCCCGGGCAAAGACTTCGTATTTGCCATTGTAATCACTGACATAGACGTTCCCGTCGTATCTGCTGGATATATACAGGCGGTCATCCGGCCCGATCACCAGAGAGGTGGCGTTCATCAGGGCACTGATTATGGGCCGCTTCTCACCATCAGGGGTTACCCGAAAAACAGAAGCAGGCGTCAACTGCCCCCTTGTGCCGGAAAATGTGGCGAAAATATCCCCCATACTGTTGACAGCCGGGCTGCCCACAGTATGGAGCGTATGGGCGATACAGGTCGGAATATAAAAATGATACACATTGCTCTTGATCTCGCCGCTCTGCACAATATATACATCGGTGGAGACAGGGGTCCGGGGGATATGGGTCACCAGCTTGTGCGTAGAAGCGCCCTCAATCATACTGACATCCCCGCAGAAGTGCAATCCATCCTCATCAAGAGAGAGCGGGTGTAGCCCCTCACAATAAATTGTCACATCGCCGCCTGGCATCCCTACCGAAGGCTGTATATCATAGATCCGTATCCTGTTTTCACTCTGCATGAACTCTAATCAGCATCCCTGTTCTCTTAAGGATTCCCGCCCTGTCTCTTCAACAGACGAGATAAAACATACTGCCACCCCACTCCCTGCGGAAAGTATTATCGAAGCCGCCTGTGTGTGAACGATTTCCCGTTTTTCCCGGAATACCCGGTAACCGTGTGTCCGGCCCCATTGAGCAGATACTTATAAATCAGCAGTCCTTCCAGGCCGACAGGCCCTCTGGCGTGGATTTTGTTAGTGCTGATCCCGACCTCCGCCCCTTTCCCGTAGCGGAAACCGTCAGCAAAACGGGTGGAAGCATTAACCATAACAGAGGAAGAATCCACCATCTGCTGAAAAAAAGCAGCGGCTTCCTGTGACTCCGTGACAATTGCATCTGTATGGCCGGAACCATACCGGTTGATAAACGACACGGCCTCTTCAAGGCTGGCGGCTACTTTGACGGAAAGAACCAGATCATTGTACTCTGTCGCCCAATCCAGATCTGTTGCCGGTTTCATGGAGGGGACTATACCCAGAGAGGCGCTGTCCCCCCGCATTTCCACCCCCCTCTCCATCATTGCCGTGTCCAGAACAGGGAGCAGCTCTCCAGCAATGTCCCTGTGGATGAGGAGATTCTCAATGGCATTGCAGACCGCAGGGTACTGCGTCTTGGCATCAACTGCCAGAGCAACAGCCATCTCACAACCAGCGCTTTTATCAATGTACATGCTACAGATCCCGTCAGCATGACCCAGCACCGGCACTCTGGTGTTCTCCATAATTGAGCGCACCAGTTCATTGGACCCTCTGGGGATAATCAGATCAAAACAGTCATCGAGCTCCAGCATACCGGCCACATCCTCTCTGGTTTCGATCAGAGCAGAAAATTTCTCCGGCAGCCCGGCTTCAAGACCGGCGCTGTAGAGCAGTTCAAACAGCGCCCTGTTGGTAGCCGCCGCCTCGCTGCCCCCTTTGAAAATCACCGTGTTGGAGGACTTCACCGACAAGCCCACCACCTGAGGCACCACATCAGGCCTGGATTCAAAAATAATCCCCAGAAGTCCCAGCGGGGTGGAGACACGGGTGAGAATAAGCCCCTCATCCAGCTCCAGCTTCTCCTGGACCTTACCGACAGGGTCATCAAGGCGTGCAATACTTCGGAGCCCGTCAGCCATGCCCTGCAGTTTAGACTCATCTACGAGCAGTCGCTTATACAGAGTACTGGAGAGCCTTCCCGCTTCCAGAGCCTCACGCGCCTGCTCTGCATCCTGGCTGTTGGCTTCCAGTATAGCTGAGCTGTTTTCCAGAAGAGCGTCGGCCAACGCCTCCAGAGCGGCATTCTTTATCTCTGCATCCAGCCCGAGCATGTCAATAGATGCGGCTTTACAGGCCAACGCGGTCTTCCGTAGAGGATTGTTCTCATTGTGCATTGCAGCAAGCCCCCTGTCTGTTTTCCGGGTCACTTCATCTGACTGCCGGACGCTTCAGCATCCGAAAACCGCCTGTCCAGCTATAGCTCGATATCAGTATAATAAATATACATAAATCCAGAGAGAGGCCGGCGGAGAACCCTCTCTCCTGAAAAAGGAAGAAGTCTCATGACCAGATGCTCCATTGAACTTCTGGGGACCGGTACCTCGGATGGTATTCCCAGGCTGGGTTGCTCCTGTCCAGTCTGCTGTTCAGAAGACCTCTGTGACAGAAGATTGCGCACCTCAGCCCTGCTGCGTATTCCCGGGAAGCGGAACAGACAATTGTCATTGACACAGGACCTGACTTCAGACAACAGGCGCTTGCCAGCAGACTCTCCTCTCTGGACGCGGTCCTGATCACCCACTCCCATACCGACCATCTGGAGGGCATCACAGAACTGCGGCCCCTCTCTCTGTTCCACGGGAAAGAGATCCCCTGTTTCGGGACAGAAACCACCCTGAAGACGATCCGACAGCGGTTCGCCTACATTTTCACCCCCGGAAAAGAGGGGGGCGGCCTACCCCTCATCCGGCTGACGAAGTTCGACGGCCCTTTTGAACTCTTCGGTAAAAAAATCACCCCTCTGCCTGTCCTGCACGGAACCGAATGGATCACAGGATTCCGCTTCGGGGAGCTGGCCTACATAACCGACGCCTCCAGGATTCCGGAGAGCACCCTGTCACTGATGCGAGGCATTAAGACGCTGATCCTCAACGCGCTGCGTCACAAACCGCACAGCACCCACTTCTCCATTGATGAGGCAGTGGAGTTTTCCAGATCATGCGGAGCAGTGAGGACCAGATTGGTTCATCTCTCCCACAAGGTGGGTCACAGAGCACTTCATAAGAGCCTTCCGGAAAATATCCGGCCGGCGTATGACACGGAGAGACTCACATTTCGCTGGTGAGGGCCCAGCCTTCACCGCTCTTGTGGATTTTTCCCTCTTCCTGGAAGCGGTTAAGCTTATTATGGAGCGTCTTACGGGTGACTCCAAGAATCCGGGCAGCCTGAGAGATATTCCCCTCTCTCTCAATCATGTTCATGATATAGCGGAATTCCAGCTCCTGAAGGGTGAGCACATCGCCGAAGACCGTCAACTCCTCAGCTGGACCGGCATGAAGCTGCTCCGGAAGGTCCTCAACCTCCAGATCACCGGCTGCCTTGACAATGACCAGCCTGTGCATCATATTCTCCAGCTCCCGAATATTGCCAGGCCAGGAGTAACGACAGAGGATCCGGAGTGCCTCTTTGCTGATCCCGACCTCTTTCTGCAACTGATTGTTGAACCTGCTGAGAAAGAAACGGATCAGCATCTCCACATCAGCGCCACGCTCACGAAGCGGTGGGAGAACAATAGGCACAACATTGATCCTGTAATACAGATCCTCACGGAAACGACCCTCACGGATCCCCTGCACAAGATTAGCATTGGTCGCACAGATTATCCGTACATCTACCTGGATTTTCTCCGCTCCGCCGATCCGGGTGAACTCTCTCTCCTGAAGGACCCTGAGCAGCTTCGCCTGGACATCCAGGCGAAGATTTCCGATCTCATCCAGAAAAATAGTCCCGTTATTCGCCAATTCAAATTTCCCGACACCCCGGCTCATCGCCCCGGTGAAAGCACCTTTCTCATGGCCGAAGAGTTCATTCTCAATCAGAGTATCCGGGATAGCCGCGCAATCCAGAGCGATGAAAGGTTTATCTTTCCGTTTGCTGTTGTAGTGGACAACCCGGGCCATCACCTCTTTTCCGGTACCGCTCTCTCCGGTGATAAGGAGGGTCGAATCATTATCCAGCACCCGTTCCACCAGAACCATAATCCGTTGCATTGACGGAGATTCAGCAATCATATTTTCAAATTTGTAGGTTGTCCGCACCACCTCGCGCAGATTCCGGACCTCGTTCTGCAGTCTATATTTTTCCAGAGCATTTTTTACCAGGATAAGCAGCTTCTCATTATCAAAGGGTTTAATCACATAATCGTAAGCGCCGAGCTTCATCGCCCGTACAGCGCTGTCCACATCCTTATTGGCCGTAATCACCACCGGGACAGTCACTATCCCTTTGGCGGACATCTTCTCCAGCACTTCCAGCCCATCCATCCTGGGCATCCGGAGGTCCATAAGAGCTATGGAAAACTCTCCCTCTTCAAGAAGTTCCCATGCCTGCTCACCGTCCCTGGACTGGCTCACTTCATATTCATCCTTGAGGATCTCATAAAGGAGTTCCCGTACCCAGACCTCATCATCAGCTACAAGTATCTTATGTCTCATCCAGCTGCTCCACTTCCGGAAGTGCAATCCGCATCCTGGTGCCGGCACCCTTGCTCGATTTGACCTCAATCACCCCGCCGTGTTCTTCGATGATCCGATAGGAGATAGATAACCCCAGTCCGGTACCGGACTCTTTTGTGGTAAAGAAAGGGTTGAATATACTGTCAATCCGCCCCTCTTCGATCCCGACGCCTGTATCCACAAAATCAATCACCACTGCCGGAACCGTACCTGTATCGGGGATCAGGTACATTGAGCGGAAAATCCGCACTGTCAAAAACCCGCCTTTATGCATGGCGTGCAGGCCATTAATGATAATATTAAGAAAAACCTGCGAGAGACGACCAGGACTCCCGACAACCCGGGGCGGCGGCTCACAGCCCTTCACGATATAACGAATACCCGCTTTTTCCAGCTGATATTTGGCGAGCAAAACCGCATCCTCAATCAAATCCTGGATGGCAATCTCCCGCATCCCGCCCACATTGGGTCTGGCGAAAGTGAGCAGACGTTCGGTGAGTTCATCAATGCGCATCAGCTCATTGTTGAGCATGGAAGAAAATTTATGCAGGAACTGCTCATCCCCGAACCTTTTGGGAAGAAGCTGTGCAAAACCCTTGATCGCAGTAAGTGGATTCTTGATCTCATGCGCCAAACCGGCAGAAAGCTCCCCCAGAGCGGCCAGTTTATCGGTCCGGCGGATCTGGCGCTCCATGATGAAGTGCTCGGTCCTGTCCAGTACAGTCATCACATACCCGCTGCTCTGACCGGATTCCGTCTTCATCGGAGAGATCATCAGAGAAAGAACCCTTTTGACCCCATTACGCTCGTATTCAAAATCGCGATGTACCTGGATCATCTCCTGTTTATTATCAGAAAAAACTTCCAGCTCCAGATCAGGAATATCAAAAACAGTGTGGATATGCCGCCCTGTAAGCGACTCCTTCTCAAAGTGCAACATCTCCAGAAAACGGCTGTTACAACTGGAGATACGTCCACCCAGATCCAGAGTGACAACACCGCTGTCTATACTCTCCAGAATTTTCTGATTGAGTGCATTGACCTCCATCACCTTTCCGTAAAGGAGATAGTTCTCCACGAAAACCCGTGCCTGTTCCAGCACAATTTCAAAGAGTTCCTCATCGTCCTGGATGAAGAACGACCCGCTATTATCCAGAGGGTCAGAAGATTTATTGGCAAGAAGCAAGAAACCGATCATCCTGTCCTTGGAATACAACCCGCCGGCAATAAAGCTGTGGATCACACCGCCCCGGCCCTCCTGAAGAATGAAAAGAGGCTCTCCTCCTGGTTCCGACGCACCGCGCAATACAGTGCGGACAGATTGCACTTTCTCCGGCAGAGCAAGACCGCTGGAATCGGTCATGGAGAGGATATCCGCGTAGGAAATACCCCGGTTGATCTCAACCCACGGGAACTTCATGTCCCTATCAAAGAGGGTGCAGATCCCCGCCTCTGCCCCGAAAATACCGGCTGTAAGGTTCATAAACAGAGAGAGTCCTGACTTCAGTTCAAAAGAGCCGGAAAAGGCTCGCCTGTAACTGTTGAGAAGGGTGAATTTTCGTTTGGAACGGCTGGAATCAAAACGAGCGTCTATACGCAGCATGTATGAAGAGAGGATATTAGCAATCACCCGATACAGTTCCCGGCTATTTCTACCGCAGAGATCTGTCTCCACAAAGAAGATGACACCGAGCACCCGTTCCCCGCCGATCAGCGGGTGGGCGGAAAAAGATCTCCCGATCAGAAACGCCTGCAGCTCCGGCTCTTCGTTCAGCTCCTCGCGCTTCCCGCAGTCGCTTTCCAGCACTCCGGTTCCGGAGGCCACCTTTCCGCTGATGCCGTGGCCGAACTCCATTTCATAGCGGAGACAGCCTTGCTGATCAGCGCTTTCAAAATGGCTGAGAACCAGATACTCACTGGAGCCTCTGATTCTGGAAATATAGAAAATAACATGCTGCAGCTGAAGAGTGCGGAGGACCATCTTCAGCACGTCGGGAAGAAGAGAACGGTCATCCCGCTCTGAAGTCAGAAAAGCGGAGAGCGAGACAATGAAATCGAGAGCATCACTCCCCTCATCCCGCCGGGCGGACAAACTCACACTCTCCCCAGATGCGTTCCAGTTTATAGAATTCCCGGGTCTCTTTGAGGAAAAGATGGATGACAAAATCGGAGTAGTCCAGAAGGGCCCAGCCTCCGATCGCCTGCCGGCGGCTGTTCCGGGGTTTAAACCCTTTTTGCGAAAGGTGTTTGCTCACCTGAGCACTGAGGCTCTCCAGCTGCAGCTGGACATCTCCATCAGCAATAATGAAATAATCAGCAATTGAACTTTTCTGCCCGACATTGATCACGGTCACGCCGCCGGCCTTCTTTAATTCCAGAAAATCAGCGACTTCCAGCACCAGATCTTTCATCCTCATCCCTGAAGAGTAGCCCGCAGAAGCGGCCTATGTCAAGTGCCCGAACGCTGAAATACAAGCAGAGCGGTAAGCGCAAAGTCCATGCGCTCAATCTGTCCGGCGTTCATCCGCACTGCACCGGCCGCATCAAACGTTCGGGTTGAAAACAGTTCCAGCAACCGCACATCGCCAGCGTGAAGCCGGGCAATAACCGGCTCCACACCGATACAGTTGCGGCAGAGCAGGCCATTACCCGAAAGCAGCATCACCGGCCCGAGGCTGCTGCAGTGGCCGCAACCGCTCCAATCGGGAAGCACTCCGGAATACTGCAGCAGAAGGGTTTTCCAGAGCAGCTGAAAAAGCGCAACCGTACAGATGCCATCCGTATAAAAGCCAAGCAGAGAGAGGATCGCACGAAAAAAATCAGCATCAGGAACCGCCTCGCCGACTGTACGTTGTAAGGCGGCAAAAAAATTGAGCAGGCCGTCAATCCGTTTCAAATGCGCTACATTGTGCGAGAAAGAGCGCTCCAGAGAGGCTTCTGCAAGAGTGTACAGTCCGCTCCTTCTGAACCCGTGTCGGAATACTCCGCTAATCAGCACCCCGGGTTCCAGCAGCCCTCCAAAACGAGAACCCGGTTTACGTACGCCATGGGCCACGGCACTGATACGCCCCCGGCCTTCGCTGTAGAAAAGCACCACCCTGTTGGATTCTCCCTGAGGGGTGGAAGAGAGGGCCAGAGCTCTGCCCTTGAATCCGCCACGCATCAAATCAGACTCGTTGCAATCAGAATGTAGATACTCATCCCGGTAATATCATTGAGCGTGGTAACAAAGGGGCCGGTTGCTACTGCCGGGTCAGTCCCGATCCTGTTGAGAAGTACAGGGATAAGCGCCCCCAGAGTCGCAGCCAGGGTCATTCCGCTACACATCGCCAGCCCCAGAGTCAGCGCCAGCGAGGTGACGTTGATGGATGTCTGCCAGAGAAGCGCGATCAAGCCGCCCACGAGCAGCCCGCAGACGAGACCTGTGATCAGACCAACCCGAAACTCCCGAAAAATTATCCTCCAGACGTTCAGTGGGGAGACCTCACCCGTGGCCAGACCGCGAATGACGATAGAAGAGGATTGCACCCCGGCGTTCCCGCTCATCGCCGCAATCAGGGGGTTAAAGGTGAACAAAATGCCGGTAAGAAGTTTCCCCAACTTTGTGCTGAACTGCGTGAGGATCAGAGCTCCGATGATACTCCCCATCATGGTGATCAGCAGCCAGGGCAGCCGCAGTCTGGAATACTGATAAACCGTCCGATCACTCCCTTTCGGCTCGTTGATACCGGCGATTTTATAGATATCCTCAGTGGCCTCTTCCGTGATTACGTCTATCACATCCTCTACGTAAACCACACCAATCAGCTTATTGCTCTCATCCACGACCGGGATGTTGACAAGGTTGTAGAGAGAAACCAGACGAGCCACCTCTTCCTGATCAACCATAAACTGAACCCGGACCGGGTTGCGTCTGTAGATCCTGGAAAGCCTGCAGGAAGGGGTGGCTTTCAGGAGCCTGGCCAGGGTGATACCACCCATCAGGTGACCGTGCTCGTCCACCACATAGATGATGTGATAAAGATCCGGATCATCGGCTTTGAAATTTCGAATACTGGTCAGCGCTCCTTTGACCGTTGCACTGTATTTGACTGCAATATACTGAGTGGACATGATCCCACCCGCCGTATCAGAAGGGAAGTGCATCAGCTGTCTGATCCCTTCATCCTCTTTGACTCTGGCGAGGACCGCTTCCGATCTTTCAGCATCCAGTTTGGACAGGATATCCACCGCCTCATCATCAGGCAGTCTGGATAGGATGGTCGCCAGTCTGGAATCGTCCACCTGTTTAAGCAGATAATGCTCGGAGGTGTTGTCTGTCTCATTGAGCACGATGCCGGCCTTATCTGTCGGGAGGAGAATAAAAATATGCTGAATATCATCCTCACTGAGATAGCTGAATATATCGGCGATCTCTTCCGGAGGGGTGGCCTTGAGCAACAGCTTCAATTCCTTGAAATTCTCCTGATGGAGCAGTTTGCGTATCCGGCGGACCAGAAGATCCCGCTTGCTCAGAATTCGTTGCACCGCCATCCACCACTCCTCCTGCGCTTACGCTCTTCAGCTGCTGCTGGTTGTTTTCCGCTCTCTTGACAGATGGATTCGCTGGATCCTGTTTTCCTTAATCCTGAGCACTTTCAACCTATAGCCTGAGCTGGAGACTGTCTCCCCTTGAGACGGAAGAGAACCGAAAAGCTCCAGCACCAGCCCGCCGATAGTATCCGCCTGGTCCTCCGGAAAGAGTGTGTCGCACTGCTCATTGACAACGCTGACCGCTTCTCTGGCATCCACAGACCAGCCGCTTCTGCCCTCTTTGATAATGCTGTCCCGATCACTGTCGTACTCATCCCGGATATCACCGACAAGCGACTCCAGAATATCCTCCATGGAAACAAGCCCGGATACGCCGCCATATTCATCGACGACTATGGCGATATGGATCCGCCTCTTCCGGAAATCATCAAACAGATCCAGAACCCCTTTAGTCTCCGGAACAAAAAAAACATCTCTGCTCCGCTTCTTAAGGTCGACTTCCTCCTTCTGAAGCGTTTCAGTGATAAAGTCTCTGGCATAAAGGATCCCCACCACACTGTCCGCATCACCGGCGATAAGAGGGATTCTGGAATGGCCGCATTTGCGGACAGTTTCAATAACTTCATCCAGTCCACTCTTCTCACTGACGGTCTTCATATCAATTCTGGGGACCATAATCTCCCGGACTACGCGATCATGCACATCCAGCACATTGAGCATGATCCGCCTGACATCCCTGGCAACATCCAGCTCATCCGAGCTCAGGATCTCTCGCAGGGAATCCCTATCAAGATCTGCATCTTTTTTCGGTCGGAACAATTCACCCAGCAATCCAGTCCTCCAGAAACGCCATTATCCTCGTCTCTTCAGCGCGCATCTCTTCTGCTTCAGCCTCCGTTGTCTCATGATCATATCCCAGAAGATGCAGCACGCCGTGCAGCAGCAGTCTGGCGCATTCTCCACGCAAACCGGTTCCAAACACTTCCGCCTGGGCTTCAAGACGCGGCCTGCAAATGACCACATCTCCGAGCAGATTTTCATCCCCTGCTGCTGCACGGCTCTCCAGCTGTGCAAAGGAGAGCACATCTGTGGCCCCCTCTTTGCCCCGGTACCCCTCATTGAGCTCACTCATCCTCTCCTCAGAGCAAAAAAAAAGCGAAAGTTCCCTGCTGCGCGCTCCTGCGGCATCCAGAATAAGGCGGCAGAGGCGCGCGAGCTCGTCTACAGGAAGGGGCAGCATACCCTGTTCCGCGGAAATTCCGATACGGTTATCCGGCACGAATCCCTCTTTTCACACTCTTCTTCCTGTGCCTGGCTTCCGCGCTTTTGATGTTCTCCTCTTCAGGATATTCCACCCTGGCGTGGAAGAGGCTGTTGAGAATTTTAACAAAGCTCCGGGCGATAATACGTAAATCGCGCAAGGTCAGAGGACTCTCATCCAGCTCACCGGCCAGGAACCGACTGCGGATGATCTCTGTTACGAGATTGTCGATCCGCTGCGGTGTCGGGTCTTTCAAAGATTTAGACGCCGCCTCAACAGCATCGGCCAGCATCACTATCGCGGTCTCCTTGGTCTGCGGTCTGGGGCCAGAATAACGGAAATACTCTTTGGAAACCCCCGAATCTTTGCTGTCCAGGGCCTGGTGGTAGAAAAATTTCATAACAGATTTTCCGTGATGCTGTTCAATGAAATCACAGACCACACCGGGCAGACCTTCTATCCTGGCAAGCTCCATCCCCTGCTTGATATGTGAAAGGAGAATAGATCGAGAAACCGAAGCTTTCAGATCCTTATGCTTATTCTCCATCCCCTGCTGATTCTCGCTGAAATAGGAGGCGAGGTCGATCTTTCCGATATCGTGGTAGTAGCTGCCCACCCGGGCCAGAAGCGCGTTGGCGCCGATATTGGCTGCCGCGCTTTCAGCCAGATTGCCCACGATGATGCTGTGGGTATAGGTCCCGGTCGCCTCGATCTGCATCCGTTTAAGAAGCGGCGAATTCGTATCTGCCAGCTCCAGCAGTTTGAAGCGGGTGGGCACCCGCAAAAAGCTCTCAAAAAAAGGAATAAGCCCCACAGTGGTTATTGCGGAGAGGATGCCGTTGAGAAAGGAGATCCCCGCCCCATGCAGCCAGACACTCAGACTGAGGTTGCGCAGCAGCGCCCCTGCTCCAAGAACGAAGAAGAGAAAAACAGAGACAAACGCGCCCGCTTTCCAGAGATCGGTCCTCTTCCGCGCTTCCACCGCGATTCTGGCCGCAATCCCTCCAGAGCCGGCGATCATTATAAAGGAGATGAAATCCCCACCAGAGACCAGAGTGGCGAGAAAGGCGAAGATCAAAGAGGAAAAATAGGAGAGCCGCTCGTCAAGGACCATGGTGATAGTGATTGCAGAGATGCTTATCGGCAGAAAGAGCCCTGGCGGGAGTCCCCCTGTGCTGGCACTGAAACCCCTGGCAAGGAGGCTGGCAATCACATTAAAAAAAGAGAACAAAACGAGCACAGAGCGGTAGCGTACGTCCCTGAGATAGATCCCGGGATAAAAACGGGCCAGATAGCCGCCCACCAGCAGAACCACGGCCAGCAGGAGAGCGCCAAAACCGACCGCGTCACTCAACAAACTTTTACGCTGTTTAATCTTCAGTGCTTTGATTTTTTCAAACTGCTGCGGCGTGATCCTGTCCCCGCTGCGCACTACAATCTCATCCTTTATCAGAGAGAGCATCACAGGCGCGACCTTGCTGAGCGCGTTCTTCTCATAGATACGGGAGCGCTCCTTATCATAGCGGATATTGGGTGCGGCAAGCTCTATCACGGTCTCCAGCAGTGCCCTGCGGAAGACCGGGTGGTAGGCCCGCATAACGGAGTTGAGCATTCCAGCGGCTCTGTGGATATCCAGAGGCTGAAACAGCGCATCGCTCATGGTGAGGGGGTTCAGCCGCTCTTCCACGCCAGCCCTGGAGAGAATTATCCCGTAAGGCTGCTGCTTCTGAAAGAAACTTCTCCCCCGGTTGAACCAGGAGAGCCTGGAAAAGGCCCGCCCCACCCGCTTCAAGTGGCGGCTCCAGTAGGAGGGCTTATAGCGGAAGGCGAGCAGCTTGAGGGTTACGGCGGAGAGCCGGATACCGAACTCCCGGAAGATCAGGGCCGAGGCCCCATCCCGTGTACCCAGTCGCAGGACAGATTTGTTCAAGAAAAGGCCGAAGCGTTCGATCCGGGAACCCAGTTCCTGCTCCGTGGAATCCTGAAATGAAAAGACAGGCGGAATAGTCCGGAGGATATCCCGCTTCTTGAATTCCGTTCCAGCTACATCGACGTATCGGACATCCCTGAGGGCCCTGATGTCTTCCGGTGCGATGTGCCCCACCTTCAGGTTCGCGCTCTCCCCCCTGTCAATAAAAGGGATAAGCACGATCCGTAAAAAGAGGAGGAAAAGGACAAGATTGATCAACCCGTATGTTTCAAACAGCACCCCCTGCAGCCGTTGGGAGAGGGATTTGAGCAGTTCCATCAGTTTTCCGGACATCAGCCACTCACCTGCTTCCGCTGCGCTTCATACCGGTCATAGGCGGCGATAACCTCCTGGACCAGCCTGTGCCGGACTACGTCAGCCCTGGAAAAGCGGACAAAGGAGATCCCATCCACATCTTTGAGAATGCGCATGGCAGTGATCAGGCCGCTGGAGTTCCAGGTCGGCAGATCGATCTGGGTGATGTCTCCGGTGATAATCATCCTGGAGTTGGTCCCCAGCCGGGTAAGCAGCATCTTCATCTGGGCAAAGGTGCTGTTCTGCGCCTCATCAAGGATGATTACCGAATCATTGAGGGTCCTGCCCCGCATATAGGCCAGCGGCGCCACCTCAATGCGACCATTCTCCTCATACTGCTGGTATGCTTCAAAACCAATCATCTCAAAAATCGCATCATACAGGGGGCGCAGATAGGGATTGATCTTCTGGGCCAGGTCCCCGGGCAGATAACCGAGGCTCTCTCCTGTCTCCACAACAGGACGGATCATGATAATCCGCCTGATACTGTCCTGGATCAGCTGACTGATGGCGTACGCCATCGCCAGATAGGTTTTACCTGTCCCGGCAGGACCGATCCCGAAGACGATGCTGTCGTTGCGGATCGCCTTCAGATAGGCTGCCTGACCGGCCCCCAGTGAGCGGATGATCTTTCCGCTTCTGGATACCCTGAGCGACTGACCGGCTATCTCCATCATCTCCAGCTCAGGGTTCTGTTTCAGCTGCCGGATATAGTATTTCAGATGTTTGTCCGTGATCATGGTGGAGGCACCGCCCGCCTCCCTGTACATCTCCAGGAGGAACCGGATGATCCTGGAGGCAATCGCGATGCCCGGTTCCTCTCCACGAATACGCAGCGCGTCCCTGGAGAGGGTACACTGGATCTGGAGCGTCCTTTCCAGCAGGCGGAGATTTCTGTCGTGTGTACCGAAGATATTGAGAACCCAGGACCTGGATTCCAGATCGATGGGTATTTCTATACGTGAAGCGTCATCCAATCTGTTCACATAACCTCATTGACTGGTATGCCGGGCTCACCTCCCCGGTAACAGAAGTGAATTCTCCAGCAAAAAAAGGGAAATGTCAAGCAAAATGAGTGTGGCTCTATTGCAATACAGGCTGCAACAAGCATCGAGGCAGATTCCCCACCAAAGATTTTAGACGTTATCGAATAGTCTCAAAGCAGTCAGGAATATTGTAAGAAATATCCGGTAACGCTTTCTTTTGTCCCATCGTCAACCCCTCCCGGTGTCTGTGATGGAAGAATTTTACCTCATGTTAAATTCCATAATAAATTCTTGAGCGCGCAAATAGTAATTCATTGGTGGCGTACGAGAGTACGGGCCTGAAGAAGCCCTGTGGCGGCAGGTGGAACTACCCTCTATTTTCAAATCAATTATCGGCTGCTAAAACAAAAAAGTCAACTGTTTTTTCAACTTTTTCAAAAAAATATGCATACACCATCGCCCCTCTAAGCTTCTCCGGCAACTCAAGCTACAGAATGTGCCACCATGTTCTCCTGTCCATCATCATTCATGATAGATGGCTGCCAGCCATTATAGTATCCAGCAAGTCGGACAGCAATATTGTTGAGTGCGCCCCTCTCGCTCCAGCGACCACCAACGTTAATTCTCTTATTGAGCGTCCCCATCATCCGCTCCTGCAGGGAGGTGGTCACATGTTTTACTCCATTTTTTGCTCCATCAAAACCCTTCTCCTCATACACCCGTGTAAGAAGAATACATGCGTGCTCCAGACCATGCACCATACACCATGTTGCAAGATGTTTGAGGTCTTTGTACGCATTCGAGATGTACCGCTTTCGCGTTGACATTTTTTTGGAGACAGCATCTTTAACTCGAAGACAGATTTCAAGAATTCTCCAGAGAGCTGTCCAGCCGAGTTTTCTCCGATTTTTATCCCTGGTACGTTCGTTCGCTTTATCCTTCCAGAGGGCATATTTGAGTTCCCTGAAGAGGTGCCAGATGCAGCGCTGATGGACTACTTTTGTCCTGTCTGATACCATGTTTCTGAGTGTGCTGATGATAGAGGAGTCTCCATCTGTGATCATGGTCATTGAATCCTGAAATTCCTGCGGGAGGTCCTGTAGCGCAGATAGCGCCTCCGAC
>Ga0056109_1000114_pt1 | contig 30793 bp, 27 predicted proteins | sample WorMetG1BERMUDA2_FD_80077 | JGI IMG/M metagenome (GOLD analysis project Ga0056109, IMG submission 80077) | Marine gutless worms symbiont microbial communities from Max Planck institute for Marine Microbiology, Germany - Inanidrilus... ...
CCCTCATGCCAGGCATGGTGGTGCAACACCGGATTCGGTGTATTACTGCAATAGAGAATGGGCGGGTGCTTGAGTAACCTTAAATAAGGTGTATTTCTGTCCTGGCATTGGGGTCCACTGCAACCCTCCAGAGACGAAAAATCCATAATGTGCAGCATTATGGATACTTATGGAATGAAGTTATCAAAAGAAGCCTTGTGGTTGCTGAACCGGAGGCCTATAATTTCATGAAGAAAGATGAAATAAAGAAGACTCTCTGCTTCAAGTTTAGCTTCTTGCCTATCGGAGGATTAATATGCATACAGTCAATGCCACCTGGGAAAAAAGAAACATCGGTGTAGAATGCAATGAGATTACGATAGAAGCGGATGACACGGTGGAATTTTTAATTGAAGAAATTCCAAAAAATGAGACAGCATATACTGTCATCAAAGTTCCCGCAGGAATGATTGGAATGCTTTTCTGTCTGCAAAAAATGGGCTATTTATTCATTGAGACAATGACAACGTGCTATCATAATGCCGCGCCTTTCCATCTGAACAGGATTCAACAGCGGATTATTGATCGGACGGAATATGAAAAAATGAACGACAGTGATATCAATTTCATGTTCGAAGAAATAAATAAAGGCCTGTTTACAACGGACAGAATAGCTCTGGATCCAGCTTTCACCATTGAACAATCAAACCACAGGTACGCCTGCTGGATAAAGGATGAACTGGAGCACGGTTCAAAACTGTATAAACTCGTCTACGGCGACAAGGACTTCGGCTTCTTCGGAATAAAAAAGCAAACCGAGCATGATTATTACGCGTTTCTCGGGGGGGTATATCCCGCCTTTCTAAGCTCCGGCTTCGGGTTCAGTACAAACTATTATGAGATAGAAGAAGGGCGAAGGCTGGGTGCGAAACGTATCAAGTCGTTATTTTCCTCAAACAATAGAGGGGCAGCAGCCATTCACCTCAGTCTGGGGTATGCTTTACAGCAGCAATACTATGTGCTCATTAAGCACGGACAACAAAAAACCTGAACGGATGGTTGCGATTAGTCAAGTTCATGCAGATATTTTTTTAGAAAATTCAATACAAGGAGCATTAACCATGGGCGAGCAGATACAGACACTTACCAATCTGGGCGCATGCGCTATCCAGCAATACCAACAAAATCGTTACCCATTATTATTTATTGATTTTGTTGAAGAGGCCGTTCCAGGTAAAAGCGCCAGGGGATTCAAGAACTTCTCGTTTAACGAATGGTTTTTCCCTGCCCACTTTGAGGACGAACCCAATGTTCCCGGTTTTGTCCAGGTTGAAGCGCTCACTCAGATTTTTTTGATGACCTTTTTGACCATACCTGAAAACAAAGGAAAAAAAACAAGCGGTATTTCTATTATTAACGCCAGGCTTAAAAAGAAAATAATCCCTGGAGATAGGCTGGATATTCAGGCAGAGTTGAAATCCTACCGGAGAGGGCTGGCTAAGGGATCTTCCGTCGGATATGTTGACGGCGGGCTGGCCTGTTCCACGGAATTGATTATTGGTATACCGGATATAATGGCCCAGTTCCGACCGGTAACCTGAAGATCATCTCTACTGATATTCGAGGCCAGTTGATGGATATTGATTCCCCCGGCCTTCCATAACAAAAAGTATCCAGAATATAGTTCCCGGAGCAAATTATCTGGCTTGATCTCCTTTCATGCGCCATGATTTTTTAAAGAATCAGGATCCATGGACTCAGGTACAAAAGAAAATACAATGCTTCTCTTCAAATTCCTCTCATGAATGCTCCTCTTTATCCTTCTGTAAATAAAGACATCAAAAAAATACTAAAATTGCAGGATATCATGGTCTCATTGTATTGACACAACGCCGAAAATTGAATATTTTTAGTGATCCGGCAATTGAGAGACAGACGAAATTCATTACATTTCATCGATTGCTAAAAGAAATTCCGTTCCGGAAGTCCAGGAGAAGCGAAGAACGATTGGTACGGGTTGCGGATTACATCATCGACCGCCTCTATGCTGAAGGGGCAGAGCACGTATTTCTGGTAACCGGCCGAGGTATTCTGTTTCTATCCGACGCGGTAGCCCGACATAAAAAGATGGAGAACATCTGTGTGCACCATGAGCAGGCCGCATCATTCGCGTCCATGGCGTATGCCCAGTGTAACGAAAAAATCGGAGCCTGTCTGGTATCTACCGGGTGTGCATCAACCAATGCAATCACCGGACTTCTATGCGCCTGGCAGGACAATATCCCGTGCGTTTTTATTTCCGGCCAGAACAAACTTGCAGAAACTTCGCGCTATACCGGCATCCCGATCCGAACCTTTGGACAACAGGAAGCGGACATAATCAGCGTAGTCGAATCTTTGACAAAATACGCCACCATGATCACAGATGCAAAAAAAATAGGCTATGAGATCGATAAAGCGTTTCATCTGGCGCATTCCGAAAGAAAAGGACCGGTCTGGATTGACGTTCCTATAGATATACAAAATATGCGGGTGGATCCGGAAGAGCTGGAGCGCTTCACTCCCCAGGAGATCATCAAGTTTAAGCCTTCTGATACAGATCTCAAGTTCGTAGCTGAAGCACTGAAGACAGCTGAACGACCTGCCCTGCTTATCGGCAGTGGCCTCCGCTCCGCAAATTCCATCCCTGAGCTGGAAAAGTTTCTGGAAAAAATTCCGATACCGCTCACTTTTGCCAGCTCGGCTGTTGATGTCTATGGAGCCAATAATCCGCTTTCCATTGGAGCTGTTGGCAGTTCAGGGGCAACACGGGCGGCGAATTTCACAGTTCAAAATTCTGATCTCTTACTGGTAATCGGCTGCAGATTGTCAACTATGACAACCGGTGAGGATTATGAGAAATTCGCTCGGGCTGCCAGAGTGATCGTTATCGATATCGATGAAACGGAACACAAGAAGAATACCATTCAGATAGATCGACTTATCCTTTCAGATGCCCGCAATTTTCTCATGGCTTTGATTGAAGAAGAAATCAAGGCGACAGATGAAAACTGGGTTAAGAAATGCCTGCACTGGAAACAGGTCTTTCCGAAATGCGAGGAGAAATACAGAAGTACGGAAAAAGTTGATCTGTATTATCTTGGTAATTGTCTGACGGCAGCACTACCGGATGATGCTGTTGTATTGACGGATGCCGGCCTTGAGGAATTGATTATTCCCTCCTCTGTCAGTTTCCGTAAAGGCCAGCGATGCCTGCACCCCGCATCACAGGGCTGCATGGGTTATGCTCTGCCCGCTGCAATAGGAGCGCATTGTGCTCACAGGAAAAATATAATCGCAATAATCGGTGACGGTTCTATTATGATGAACCTTCAGGAATTACAAACAATCAGTTACAACAAATTCCCGATAAAAATACTTGTGATAAACAACAACGTATATTCTGTTATACGAAGACGTCAGGTTGATCTTTTCCGTACCCGTACAATAGGAACCGATCCGGAAAATGGGATCAGCTGTCCAAACTTTCATGAAGTCGCAGACTGTTTTAACATTCCATATCACAAAATTGACGATAGCTCTAATTTGCAGAGTGATCTGCAACAGATTCTTAACAGAGAAGGCCCTCTGCTTTGCGAGATAATAGCTGTAGAGGATCAGGAGTATTTAACCAATTCTTACACCCATAACGAAGCGGGAAGAGTAGTCCGCAGACCGATTGAAGATCAGGCCCCATTTATGGAGCGGGAGCTGTTTCTTTCTGAAATGATTATCGAACCCATAGATCAGTAATGAAGAAGTTTGACCGGAAAGAGAAAGGAGTTAACACGATGGCAAGATGCAGTTTGAGCGATGGTACCGTGCTTGATGATTTTGAAAGACCATATATTGTGGCAGAGGTCAATACCAGTCATAACGGCAATATTGCAACAGCAAAAGAGATGATCAGACAAGCCAAAGAATCGGGGTGTTCCGCTGTGAAGTTCCAATCCTGGTCGCAGGAGTCATTGTATTCCAGAACATATTATGACGAAAATCCGATAGCAAAACGATTCATCACAAAATTTTCTCTTTCAGAAGACGAACTGCTTGAGCTTGCTGGATACGCCAGAGAGTGGGGCATTGCGTTTTCTTCAACACCCTACTCCAGGCGAGAGGTCAATTTTCTTCTAGAAAAATGCAATGTTCCCTATATCAAAGTAGCTTCCATGGATCTGAACAATTACCCCTTTCTGGAATATATCGCCAAAACCGGTGCCCCCATTGTTCTTGCTACCGGGATGAGTGATATGGAAGAGATACGTAAGGCGGTGGCCACAATAGAGAAGACGGGTAACCGGAACCTGTGCCTGCTGCACTGTATCTCAATATATCCGCCTGAAATTAAAACGATTAAATTAAACAATATACAAGGACTCAGGCAGGAATTTTCGGAGTATCCGATAGGATTTTCCGACCACTCCATCGGAACGGAAATGGCCTCTGCAGCCGTCGCCCTCGGTGCAGCCATGATAGAAAAGCATCTTACCCTTGATAAGAGCAAGATCGGGATGGATAACCAGATGGCTACAGAACCCGAGGAAATGGCACGGCTGGTTCAAAGCTGTTGGAATGTCCAGCTCGCAATGGGCGGTACACAGCGAGTTGTTCTTGAAGATGAACTTGAGCAGCGGAAAAAAATGAGACGAAGTATAATCGTCACCCGGGATCTCAAAGCTGGCTCCATCCTGCAAAAGGAAGATCTGGATTCAAAAAGGCCGGGAACAGGATTGCCCCCGGAAAAAATGGAAGAACTGGTCGGGAAAAAACTGACCAGAGATGTTGACGCGGACACTTTGATTTTTAAAAATGATCTGTTAAATTGAAATCAAAGTAATTCCTTACATTTTATATATACAGAAAACTGGAGAGGATTAATGACAACTCTAGAGAAGTATAATAAATCGTTTACGGAAACATTTGGTATTACAGAATACCAGCTTGGAGGGCTGAAGTATCAGGATATTGAAAGCTGGGACAGCGTTGGTCATATGAGTCTCGTTGCCGCTCTGGAGGATGCATTCGACATCATGCTGGATACTGACGATATCATTGATTTCAGCTCCTATGAAAAAGGCCAGCAGATCTTAAAAAAATATGACCTGGAATTTTAAAGATTTTAACGGCAATACTGCCATAATACAGGAAGACGGCAGCAAGGTCGCGTATGCGGATTTATTAACCGCCTCTGATAAGCTGGTGAAACAAATCGGCAAACGAGCGCTGGTATGCAACCTCTGCTCCAACACAACCGGTTCCCTGCTCGGCTATATTGCCTTTCTTGAGCACAAGATAGTTCCCTTTCTAGCAGAAGCCGGTCTTAGCCGAGAACTGCTTGATTTGCTGTTAAGCAACTACAAGCCGGATTATTTATGGTGTCCTTCTGGAATGGTAGAAGATTTCCCGGGCGCTCTTGAGGTGTATTCGGATTTTGACTACAGCCTGCTGAAAACAACTTATTTCGAAGAATATCCCCTGTATGATGAACTCGCCCTGCTGCTCACCACATCAGGATCAACCGGAAGTCCAAAACTGGTGCGGCAAAGTTATGAAAATATCAAAGCCAATACAGCATCAATAGTTGAATATCTTAAGCTTGATGCAAAGGAACGGCCTATCACGACTCTCCCTATGTCATACACATACGGTCTTTCGATATTGAATACCCATCTCTATGCAGGCGCTTCTATAATACTCACCGATAAGACCATGATGCAGCGGGAATTCTGGCAGCAATTCAAGCAGTATGAGGCAACTTCCTTCGGCGGAGTGCCGTATAATTATGAGATCCTGGACAAACTCCGATTTCTCCAGATGGAACTGCCCTCTCTACGGACGATGACACAGGCAGGTGGTAAGCTATCTCCTGAGTTGCATAAGAAATTTGCTGAATACGCTCAGGAAAAAGGGAAAAACTTCGTTGTCATATACGGGCAAACAGAGGCAACGGCAAGAATGTCCTATCTCCCTCCGGATAAAGCACTGGAGAAATACGGAAGTGTGGGGATAGCCATCCCTGGAGGCAACCTGTCTCTGATCGACACAGATGGAAATACGATCAATGAACCGGATACTGTAGGTGAACTGGTCTATGACGGCAAAAATGTAACACTTGGTTATGCACAGTGCGGCGAGGATCTGGCAAAAGAAGATGAACGAAACGGCATCCTGTATACTGGTGATATGGCCAAACAGGATGAAGATGGTTTTTTCTACATAGTAGGACGCAGAAACAGATTTCTGAAGATCTTCGGCAAACGGGTCAATCTGGATGAAGTAGAAAGAATGCTGAAAACCTCATTTTCTGATACAGATTTTGCCTGCGGTGGCCAGGATGATAAAATGTATGTCTTTCTGACCGGGAGCAGTTCTCTGGATGATGTCAAGAAATATCTGGCTGAAATAACAAAGTTGAACCCCATTACTTTCCAGGTGATAAAAATTAACCAGATCCCCAGGAATGACTCCGGAAAGGTGATTTATAGAGAACTCGACAAGTACTATGCATCATGAATTGAACTGTGAACGCTATATTTTCACGCCTGTTACAAGCAGCAGGTATGTGGTGAATTACGCCCGCACGCTTATAGAGAGCTGTTGTAAACACCGATATTATTTTTCCTGATCACCGAGCAGCGTTTAGAAGGAACGTAAGGGCTAAATTAACCGCACTGAATAACAGGGAAAGCCATCACGGATCGCGTAGCAAGTAGTCCTGCTTTTTCTATTTGGTGATATCTTCTGCTGTTACTGCCCATGGCAGCAGCTTCTTACAATCTTCTTCTGTCCTGGCATGAACCAGTTTCTCAAAGACATAGCGCAGGTACCAGCAGGGCTCAAGGCCGTGGGATTTTACAGTTTCAACAGGCTGTACAGAGCTGCACGTGAACGGGCGTCCGCTGGACTGCCGGAGAATAACCAGTTTTTTTCCCTACCACAAAAGGCCGGATAGCATTCGCAACAAGGTTGTTGTCAACAGGAATACGCCCGTCCTTCAGATACACAATAAGCTCGTTCCAGAATCCCAATGTGTAGTTGAGAGCCTGACCCGTTTTTCCTGAAGGCGGCACCTGTGAAACTTTTTCATCAAGCCAGATTTTGAACCTGTCCAGTATCGGCTTTGCTTTTTCCTGGCCAAGGTCCCGAATCTCTTCTGGCGCAAGGCCTTTTATGCGTGCCTCTTTTTCAACCAGGTATATTTTCGCAATATAGTTCATCGCCTCTTTCACGCTAACGGATTTTTTCGATATTTTTACAACATCCGCAAAATAGCGACGCGCATGTGCCCAGCAGCCCACCCGTATCATATCATTGTCTTTGCCAACCCGGTTGTAGCCTTTATATCCGTCTGCCTGTATATACCCATGGTATCGGCCCAGATATTCTTTTGCGAACTCGCCTGTCCGCGTCGGCTTATACCTGTACAGTAACACGGTCCTTCCAGGGCCGCCGCCACGGAAAATCCACATATCAGGATCTGGTTGTGTTTTCCCTGCCCGGTTCCTTCATGACCTGCAGTATGGTTTCATCCAGACCGATCAATGGACCGGACAACAGTTCTTTATTCAAAAGTCGCAGAATCGGATCAATTTTCCCGGCTGCTTTTGCCGCCCGGTTGCACATCGTAGACCGCGGCAGATCCGGTCCAGTTCTGGCAAACTGCTTCTCCTGACGGTAAAATGGGAGAGCATCACAAAACTTACCGATAGTCAGATAAGCAAGCAGGCCGGGGGTGGACATAGTTCCGGGTAAAAGCTTCTCCGATACAGGCGCTATTGTGGCCACTTTGCCTTCAAATTCGTTTGCCACGCCCTGACAGCTTTTACAGGCATATTTATACCTGATGTGTTTGTGGATTATCACTCTTTGCGGGATAATCTCAATCTCTTTGGAACTTTCCTCACCAATGCGGGTTTTTGTGCAGCCGCAGGGGCATTGTTTTTCTTCTTCAGGAATGTCATACTCTACTTCAATACGGGGAAGATGTGCAGGTATAGGCTTACAGCCTTTCCTGCGCCGGGTGCGCCGGTATGGCAATAGTGTCGTTTTCCCCTTCTGCAGCTGGCGCCTGTTCTTTCATCTCATCAAAGATGAAAGGATTCAATCATTTACCGGATTTCAGGGCTCAGGACCATACTCACGTACTCGACCAATTGAGGGTAGTTCCACCCGCCGCTACCGGGCTATTTCAGGTCCGTACTCTCGTACGCCACCAAACACTTCCACGGACCGGTTCTGTACGTTGGTCTCTTACAGATTCTGAACCGATTTTGATTGCCTTTTCCCCTGCTTCTGCCGATAATTTTTGCATAAGGTTCTCCCTTTGAATGAATTATTCTGATTACTGCATGCATCGGTTAGTTGAGAACCTTTTTTTATGCTTTTTTGAAAGTGCGAAAGATTTTAAACGTTATCATGGACTGACTATGAAAAAAGATACTGTTGTGTATCCACCGGGTACAATTCTTCAAAGGATGCATCTCAAACACAGGTTACATGATTTGATCCGAAATCATGGAGTGCGTACCTTTATCGAATTTGGCAGTGGCGATGGTACGCTTTCCAGCCTTTTGCTCTCTTCAGGATTGAGCGGTAGAGGTTACGATCTGAATCCTGAAGTATGTGAGCTCAACAGACAGCGGAACAGGGCTTTCATTGAGTCCGGAAAATATGCAGTGCTCAATTGCAATTTTTTCGAGAGCCAGCCTGAGAAGGTTGATGTTGTGATCAGCTCCCATGTTGTTGAACATCTGTCAGTTGAACAGGAGGAAGATTATTATACAATGGTGAGCCGGATAGCCCATTTCGTGATCTGCCTGGTGCCCGCCGGGATGCGTTACTGGGGGATTGAGGATGAGACCTCTGGGCACTACCATAGGTACTCGTTCAGAGATTTTGTAGAAATTGCGGGTCGCTATAATTTTGTCATTCGGGACATGAGGGGATTGACGTTCCCCCTTTCCAATCTTCTGTTGAAGATGTCCAACCATCTGGTGGCCAAACAGGAGAGCTGGAAACAGGAGCTGAGTAAGCAGGAGCAGACGAAACTCTCTCCTTCAGGAGGGGCGAAGAAGATCATGTTTAAGACCCATTTTCCTGCCTGGTTGCGCTTCTTTCTTAACAGGCTGACCATGTATCCCTTTTATCTACTGCAGAAGATATTCAGGAGAAGTAAGAGAAGCATGGTAATATACTGTGAATATGGTACTGCACTCCAACCAGCATTGCGGGGACTGAGGAATGAAACTCAAAATTGAGGATCTTAAGATCGAGAAGCGCGCTTTTATTAATGGTGAGTACGTGGCCGCTTGTAATGGTGCTGTGATCTCCAGGACGAGTTCCGCGGATGGCCGGGATATCTCCGGTTTGAGCGCCTGTGGAGCAGAGGATATCAATCATGCTGTTGCGGTCGCCCGGAAGAGTTTCTCATCCCGTGTCTGGACGGATAAAGAACCCGGGGAAAAGAAAGCTGTTCTCCTCCGGCTGGCGGACCTGATCGAGGAGCACAGGGAAGAGATTGCGCTTCTGGATTGCGTGGAGACGGGTCGGGCCTTGAAAAACTGCTATTACGACTCCATCCCTAAAGCGATTGAGGCGATGCGTTATTTCGCTGAGAGCATTGACAAACAGTATGACCATGCCATCCTGCCCCGAAAAAACGCCTTTGCCACTATCACAAGAGAACCGCTTGGTGTGGTTGGACTCATTACTCCCTGGAATGATCCGATGGTTGTTTCTGTGTGGAAGCTGGCACCAGCCCTTTTGATGGGTAATTCTGTTGTCCTCAAGCCTGCTGAGCAGTCCTCTTTCTCATTGATCCGTGTGGCTGCTCTGGCTAAAGAGGCTGGCATCCCTGATGGTGTGGTCAATGTTGTCCCTGGATACGGAGAGTGCGCGGGTAAAGCTCTGGCGCTTCATCTTGATGTGGATGGAATTTTCTTTACCGGTTCTTCGCAGGTTGGCAAGCTGATCATGAGCTATGCGGGAGAATCCAATATGAAGAAAGTGGGGTTGGAATGCGGCGGTAAGAGCGCTTTTGTTGTCTCTTCGAAATGCGGGGATCTCAAAGAGGCTGCCGCCGTTCTGGCGAGGAATGTCTTTTACAACCAGGGGCAGATCTGTTCTGCTCCGTCCCGGCTGATCATTGAGAAGAGTAACAAGGATCTGTTTGTCAGCTGCCTGCTTGCAGAAGAAGAGCGATACAGGCCTGGAAATCCTTTTGATATTAGTAATGAAGTCGGTTGCCTTGTCAGTCAGGAGCAGCGGGAGCGGGTACTCGCTTATATCCAGGCTGGTCTGGACAGTGGGGCCCGGCTGCTCACCCCGGAGCAGGGCAAGCCGCCTCCAGGACGCGTCTGTGTTTCACCGGCTATTTTTGACGGGGTGGCTCCGGATTCGATCCTTGCTCAGGAGGAGGTGTTCGGTCCCGTGCTGGCGATTATCTCTGTCGGTTCTATCGCTCAGGCTGTGGAAGTCGCTAATAGTACCCGCTACGGCCTGGCCGCTTCCATCTGGACAGATGATATGGATGAGGCGTATCAGGTCTCGCGTCTCCTCAAGGCGGGGCTTGTGCATATCAACAGCTATGGAGATGATGATAATTCGGTTCCCTTTGGCGGAGTGAAGGAGTCAGGAATCGGTAAGGATAAATCAGTCTTCGCCTTTGACGAGTACAGTGAATTGAAGACCACCTGGATAAAATACAGATCTCTTTGAAGGATTGCGAGCAGAAGAACAGGAGCTGGTCCCTTTCGCCGCTATCTGCAAACAGCTGTTCGTTTGAAGATTATGGCAGATAAAAAAAGGCTTTTAATACTTAATGGCAGCCACTCTGATATCCCCCTTATCAAATCCGGGAAGAAGCTGGGGTACCACGTCATCACTACAGGTAACGCACCCGATCTGATCGGACACCAGTACGCGGATGAATATCATCCCGGGGATTTTTCCGATAAAGAGGCGATCCTCTCCCTGGCCAGGAGCCTTGAGATAGACGCAGTTTGCTCCTGTGCTAACGATTTCGGAGCAATTACCGCCTCCTATGTAGCTGAACAGATGGGACTTCCGGGACACGACCCTTATCAGACGGCCTTAACCCTCCACCACAAGCATCTTTTTAAGGCTTTCGCTCTTCCTCACAACATCCCTACTCCTTATGCGGAGAGCTATGAGAGTCAGGATGAGGCGCTAGCCTCTGTGGATCATTATCATTTTCCGCTGATTATCAAGCCGATTGATCTGACAGGCGGTAAAGGGGTAACCCGCGTTTTCTCCAGGGCTGACTATGAAAACGGCATCCACACTGCTTCTTCTGTCTCTCCTGCAGGTAAGATTGTAGTAGAGGAGTACATTGAGGGCACGCAGCACAGCTTCACCACTTTTATTCTTAACGGGATGGTAGTGTTCCATTTTTCTGATAACGAGTACTCCTATAAGAATCCGAATCTGGTTGCCACATCTGCAGCGCCGGCTACCGGTCCAGAAGATGTGCCGCATAAACTTATCGCTGCCTCTGAGAAGATAGCCTCCCTTCTTTCCCTCGGACACGGAGTGTTTCATATTCAGTACCTGCTGCGGGAGGGGGAGCCGTATATCATTGAGATAACCCGGCGTTGTTCCGGAGATCTCTATCCCTATCCGGTGGATTATGCGACAGAGGTTGGCTGGGCGGATTGGATTGTGCGGGCAGCAACCGGTATGGATTGCTCTGCGTTCCCGGAAGCGGTTCAGAGCGGTTTTTGCGGTAGGCATTGCATTATGGGTCCGCATGATGGGATTGTGGAAGATGTTATCATCTCCACAGAGATCGAAGGGAATATCTTTGACAGTCTGATGTGGTGGGATAAAGGCTACCGTATCCATAGCCATATGGCTCAGAAGGTGGGTATAGTTTGTCTCCGTTTTGATTCCATGGAAGAGATGCAGGATAAGATAAGGCGGATTAACGATCTGATCCGGATTGAATACCGATAGTTCAATGGAACCAGGGGAGAGCTTTGTCTATTAATCATAAATGGTTTCAGTTTTTTCTCAAACTCACCGTCAGCCTGGGGCTGATGCTCTGGGTTTTCAGCAGTATTGATTTTTCAAAAATCATCAGAAGCCTCAGGGGTGCGGATATTTTCCTGTACGCTCTTGGTCTCGGCCTTGGTGTATCCCGGATGCTCCTCGCGGTCTGGCGCTGGAAACTGTTGCTTCGTTCAAAAGAAATCCGGGTCTGCTTTGCCTCCCTGGTGGAATATCTCTTTATCTCCTGTTTCTATAATCTTTTTCTACCGAGTGTGATCGGTGGGGATGTTATCCGCTGTATGGCTCTGGGAACTGAACTGAAAGACCACAGAGAGGCGTTTGGTTCTGTGCTGGTGGAGCGGTTCATCGGTTTCTTCTCCCTCTCTGTGATCGCATTTTTTTCCCTGATTCTGGGGCTCAAACTGGTGAAGAACCCTTATATCATCGCATTTGTTCTGCTGGTTCTGGCTGGATTTATCCTGGCTTATTTTATTTTTTTCAATCGCCGTGTACTCAATTGGATGCTTCTGTTTTTAAAAAAAATCGGGCTGGTGCGATTCGAGAAGAAAATTGAAGACTTCTTTTTTGTGTTGCATGAGTATGGCAACAACAAACCAGTAATTGTCAAAACTCTGGTAATCTCCATTGTCTATCAGAGTATCGGGATTATTTCGACTTATTGTTTTGGAAAAGCTATCGGGATTCCGCTTTCTTTTTTCTATTATCTGGTTTTTATCCCGCTCGCCTGGATGATCATGCTGCTGCCGATCTCCATCTCCGGCTTCGGGCTCAGAGAGGGTGCTTTTGTAACGTTTTTTACGCAGGTGAATGTTCTGAAGGAGGAGGCTCTCCTGCTCAGCTTTCTCTTTTTTTCCCATGTGGTCTTCATCGGGATCATCGGAGCCGCAGTCAACGTCGTCCATCTGGTCCGCAGAGGGAAGGAGAGAGGGAGAGGTGCGGGATAACTATCTGCCGTTCCTTCTGATAGAGCAGCTTCTGTACACGAACCGTATTCTGGACTGCGTCTGCCAGGATGTCAGGCTTCACCGGGTGGAGCGCTGAGCAGCCGGCTGCCGGAAGATTTCGAAATAGCCGTTATCCCATGTTTTTCTGTATCCATGTCGTTTGAGAAAACCGTCAAGCACAAGCCGCTGCTTGTGGTTCTTTTTTCTCTGCGCTCCTGGTTTCAGTCCCTGAGGCGGAATCGGCCAGCTCCATTTGCGGGGCTGGAATTTTGCCCTCAGTACAGGAGGAAGTTTTTCATGCTCATTTTCCGCAGCTGCGAGCCTTTTTGAGATCTCTTCTGCGCTCATCAGCATCACCCAGGGGCGTTTCAGATATGGCCGTGTGTCATAGAGATAGTGGATCAGGGGTAGACATTCATAGCTGAGCAGGGTTTTCCCTTGAATCTTTTTTCTGTCCAGCTCCTTTGTCAGACTGTTGACTGCAGCAGCCCGTTCTCTGGTTGTATAGACAGCTTGCAGACGCGGGTGATCCAGGCCGTATCGCATGGCGCCTCTGCAGCTGCTGTCTCTGTAGACAAATGTGAGCGAGTGTGTGAACGTGAGCACAAGGATAATGGCCAGAATGCTGTATGATGCGCTCCCGAATAGCTTGTGATCGCTGAAACGTTTCATACGTGGTTTGAAGTGGAGAAACTGGTTGAGTGCCAGAGGTATGATCAGCCACATCCCGTAGATGGCGTTTTTCAACCCTCTGTCCGACCCCTGTGAGATGAGCATCATGATACCGGTTGCGATTGCAATCGTGACACAGGAACGCCAGTTAGCCCTGTTTTTCCAAAAGACCGGGAGGATGATCATGAACAGTGCTGAAAGCATAAAAATGGGATAGGTGACAATTGTTTTGCCGATCTTGACCTCAATCAGATGCATCGGCAGATAGAAGAGCAGCAGGAGGATGATCATGGTTAGTCCTGGCACCAGCAGCGATCTTTTTTTCCCTTCCGGCACTTTCCCGCTGATTTTATATGAGAGGATGAGCAGAAGATACATGACGCCGGCAGAGAGTATTGCTTTCCCATAGCCGGCAATCTGTTTGACAAACAGGTGGACAATGCTGTGTTTGCCCCCCGCAGCAGTGGTTGAGTGTATGATTCGGTTGAAAGCCTCATTGAGGCCTGTGAGTTTTCCAGTAGCGAGGTATAACAGAAAGAGGGCACCGGCCGCGGCAAGCGTGCCGGCAACCACTCCTGCGGTTGGTTTCAACCAGCTGTTCCGTTCTTCTTTGTTAAAGGTTGCCGCTAACGGAATCAGCAGCAGCAGAAAACCGAGAATATTCGGAATCCGTGCAGAGGCTGTCAGCCCCAGAAACAGGGCGCTGAAAAAATATGGAGTAAAGGCGGGTTTTTGTGCTGCCCGCAGGAGAAAAAAACCGGAGCAGCAAAATAGCAGTGAAGAGAAGCTGTTGTAGTTGTGCCATTGCATTTCCGGGGTGATCACGAGGGTGGCCAGAAGGATACCAGGAAGAAGAATTTTGCGGGGCACAACTGTTTTAAGGGAGAGCCAGGTGATCATCTGCGTGAGCAGAGCGGTCAGGGCGAAAAGCAGTTTGTATCCTATAACTCCGGAAACAGGTGATATTTTGTCCCAGACTCCGCCGGTCAGCTCTGTGAGAAACGTCCCGAACGCGGGCAGGGCGAGGTCCGGGTTGAAGAAGGTCTGGTAACGAAACAGACAGAACCCCATATCCGTGAAATCCAGCCCCTGCAGGATGGTCAGAAAGGGGTAGAGTATTGCAAGTACAGCTGTCAGTACCTCAGCGGGTTTGATATGATGTTGCTCAGGGTTGGATAGCCGGGAATCGTTCATGTTTCTCCATCTTGCTGTTGTTGTTTTCTGTCTGCATAATTCTTTTCAATCCAGGAATGGTAGTCGTGGGATTGAACCGCTTCGCACCAGTGGCTGTTATCCATGTACCACCGGATGGTGCTGCGGAGCCCATCACGGAAATCCGTGGCCGGTCTCCAGTTCAGTTCTCTTTTCATTTTGCTACAGTCTATTGCGTACCTTCGATCATGACCTGGTCTGTCTGCAACAAAAGAGATCAGTTTTTTATGGGCATCCCGGTCAAGACCCTGAAGTTTAGCTGTCTCTTCGCAGAGCGTATGTACCAGGCTGATGTTCCCCAGTTCGCTTTCTCCGCCTATATTGTATGTCTCTCCGGATTTTCCCTGTTGCAGAATTTTCCAGACAGCGCTGCAGTGGTCTTTAACATGAAGCCAGTCGCGGATATTTTTGCCGTCTCCGTATACCGGCAGTTCTTTACCGTCAAGGATATTGCGTATCATCAGGGGGATCAGTTTTTCCGGGAATTGATAGGGGCCGTAGTTGTTGGAACAGCTGGAGATTGTTGAGGAAAGACCGTAGGTGTGCCTATAGGCCCGTACCAGATGGTCCGAAGACGCCTTGGATGCTGAATAAGGGCTTCGGGGGTCATATGGAGTGGTTTCACAGAATTTCCCTGCAGCCCCCAGACTTCCGAAGACTTCATCTGTGGAGATGTGGTGGAAGTGGAGCTCTTCTCGCGTGGAGAATTTCCTGGAGAGTTCAAGCAGGTTGAATGTCCCGTTGATGTTGGTAGAAATGAAATCTGCCGGACCGTGTATCGAGCGATCAACATGCGTCTCTGCAGCGAAATGGACGATGCCGTCCGGGCAGTGCTCATTGAAAACCGCTTCCAATTGTGGATAGTCTCTGATGTCAGCCTGAATGAACTGATATTTTTCTGTCGGGTATTGCTGTTCAATATCAGTCAGGCTGTCCCGATGTCCGGAGTATGTGAGAGCATCAATATTGATAATTTTTCCTTCAAAAAGATACTCATTAAGCATGTACCGGATAAAGTTGCAGCCAATGAAACCGCAGCCACCGGTTACCAGGAGGGTTTTGAATTTTCTCATGTCCACTGTTTCTCATTCCCGATTTTATACAGGTACTGACCGTATTCTGAGGATTTGATTTTTTCAGCAAGAGCGAGCAGCTGCTCCCTGCTGATGTATCTTTTTCTGTAAGCTATCTCTTCCAGGCAGGCGATTTTCAGCCCCTGTCTCTCTTCTATCGTTTTCACAAACATTGCGGCCTCTGTGATATCGTTCTGGGTCCCTGTGTCCAGCCAGGCTATGCCACGGTACAGAAGCTGCAGTCTGAGTCTGTTTTTTTCCAGGTATCTTTTATTCAGGTCTGAAATTTCCAGTTCTCCTCTTGCTGATGGGGAGAGCCTTTTCGCTTCCTCAGCGACTGTATTATCATAAAAATACAGACCAACCACAGCGTAATTGGAGTCAGGGTCAACCGGTTTTTCCTCAAGGGAAAGCACGTTTAATGCATTGTCAAAATCCACCACCCCATACTGAGTGGGGTCACTTACATAATATCCGAAGATAGTTGCTCCCTCCTGCCGGCTGATCACATCGGTCAGGATCCTGCCGAGCTCGTGGCCATAGATAATATTATCACCGAGAATCAGACAGACAGACTCATCTCCGATGAATTCCTCTCCTATGATAAAAGCTTCTGCCAGACCGGACGGTTTCTGTTGCACCGCATATTCAATTTTCATCCCGAGCTGACTGCCGTCTCCGAGGAGCTCTTTGAACATCGGGATATCCCTTTCTGTAGAAATGATCAGGATTTCCCTGATGCCGGCAAGCATAAGAACAGAAATAGGGTAGTAGATCATCGGCTTGTCATGGACAGGAAGAATCTGTTTGCTTACACAGAGAGTAAGAGGATAGAGGCGGGTCCCACGGCCACCGGCAAGTACAATTCCTTTCATGTCGTCTCCTGAAGGCAGCTGATACACGGAGAGGGTCCGGGAGTGCTGCGTTTTTTTTGAGTATGGTCAAAATATTCAACGGTTGTTTGTGTTGAGCAGTTCTTCAATTATTTTCTGGATATCAAGAGATAGTTTTTTGATATTGAATTTGTTTTCAATGGTTTTTCTTGCGTTCTTTCCAATTCTATCCCTGGTCGCCTTGCTTTTCAACAGTTTTTTCAGTGTATTGGAAAGAGTCACAGTATCTTCAACCGGAGTCAGACAACCGTCTTTGTTGTCAGTGATGATTTCCGGTATGCCGCCGACTTCACTGGCAACAACAGGAATTCCCAGAGCCATAGCTTCAATAATGGATCTACCGAAAGGTTCCTGTCTGGACGGGAGAACCAGTATGTCCATATCTCTCAGGCTCGGCCGGATATCTTTGCGGAAGCCGGCGAAGATAACCCTGTCTCTGATGCCCAGCTCTTCAGCCAGCTTTTCGTATTTCTCCTGGTGGTTGGTGCTGGAGCCTATGGGAACTCTGCCAACAATGATGAGCAGGGTATTTTTGTTTTTTTTCAGAATTTCAGCAGATGCTTTGATCAGTACATCAATCCCTTTTCGGGGGATAATATTTCCTGTATAGCCTATGATTTTTTTCTTCCCGGCGCTGGTTTCTTTCCGGAGCTGGCCGGGTTTGATCCCTGTATACTCCCCGGGATCCACTCCATTGTGCACTATCCTGATCTTTTCACCTGCATATTTCTGTAAGGGGACAGCCGATGCTGTTGAGTTGGATATCAGAACTTTAACGGAAGAGAGCCTGGCGATTCTCCCATACAGCATAGCTTCCATTGTTGTCTCATGAAGATTGCGGATATGTAGAATGCACGGTATTTTTGCCAGTTTGCCGGCGAATGCTCCAATGGATTTAACGAGCATGTTGTTTGCATAGATCAGGTCCGCATCCTCTTCTTCTGCGAATTTTTTTACCCAGACAATTGTTCTGATGATACCGATGGTATTCAGGCAGGTGCCGAAGAATTTTGTGAACAGGTTTATCCTGTGGAAATGTTGCTGAGCAGAGCGCTCAGGAAGGTGGGGGGCCTTGAGCATCCTGACCTTGATTTCTTTATACATCTGTTCGTAAATCCCGGGCTCCGGTACAATGACTACAGGTTCGTATTTTTTCCGGTCCAGATATTTGATCAGATAGTAGAGGCTCCATCCGGCACCCCCTCCTCTGACGCAGGATGACAGGAAGATGATCTTTTTCTTGTTCATGTAGCTGATTGCAAGCCTTTATTTGTTCTAAGCTTTTTGTCTGTTAATTATATGTAACAGAATACTCATGATACCTGCAGGAAAGCAATAGTATATTTTTTTACATGCGAATACCGTTTAATAGACCCTGTAAAATTGAACATGAGCTCGGTGCATTTGTCCGGTTTCTGGATGAGAACAGGCTTTCTGGAGATGGAGAGGCCACCCGACGCTGTCATGAATGGTTTCGCACTCATATTGGTGCGCAATCCCCTCTGCTCACCACGAGTTGTACTTCTGCACTGGATATGGCGGCCATCCTTTGTGGGGTGGAACCTGGAGATGAGGTGATTCTTCCATCGTATACTTTTGTCTCAACTGCAAACGCTTTTGCTCTTCGCGGTGCCAGCCTTGTATTTGTGGATATCCGTCCCGATACGATGAATATCGATGAGCAGCTCATTGAGGCCGCCATGACCGACAAAACCCGCTGTATCGTGCCTGTGCATTACGCGGGAGTTGCCTGTGGAATGGATGCAATAATTCAAATTGCCCGGAACCGGGAGATTCCGGTTGTCGAAGATGCCGCTCAGGGCATGCTTGCCAGATACAAAGGCCGTCCTCTCGGATTGATCGGGGATCTGGGAACATACAGCTTTCATGATACAAAGAACTATACAATGGGAGAGGGTGGCGTTCTCTTTGTTAATAATCCTGAATATACATGCAGAGCTGAAATTATTAGAGAAAAAGGGACAGACAGGAGCCGTTTCCTCAGAGGTGAGGTGGATAAATACAGCTGGGTTGATCTGGGGAGCTCTTTTCTCCCCTCGGAATTAAACGCCGCTTTTCTGCTGCCGCAGCTGGAGAGAGCTGAAGCTATCAATAGCAATCGGCTGGCTACCTGGGAACAGTATTACCGGAGGCTAGGAAAACTGGCTGATGATGGTCGCATTGAGCTGCCTTTTGTTCCGGATGAGTGTTCCCATAATGCGCATATGTTTTATTTTAAATGTCATGATTGTGCTGAACGGACGGGGCTGATCCGATCTCTTGCTGAAAGAGATATCCAGGCGTGTTCTCATTATGTGCCGCTCCATTCTTCGCCGGCCGGTAAGCGTTTCGGACGTTTTTATGGTGAAGATCGATATACAACCAGGGAAAGCGAGAGGCTGGTTCGTCTGCCGCTCTGGTATGGTCTCCGTGAGGAAGCGGTCGATGAGGTGTGTGACCGGGTTGAGGCTTTTTATTCTGCTGACTGATGTTTCTGTTTTATCTTCTTCTGATCCATCATTGCTACCGGGATGTACAGCAGCAGCGGTAAAGCCGTTTTTATAATCCGCAAGAGGATATCCTTACCTGGCAGATAAGCAGAAAGTAGAGCATAGGTAATTGCCGGTAGAATCAGATAGAGAAAAGGCCGCAGGGCGATGTTAACTCTGAGCTGAACCGAAAGAAGAACATGGGCCTCAAAGAGCTGCAACAGATAGACGATTGTTGCCGAGACAGCGGTAGCAACAGCCGCTCCCATCAGCCCCCACTCCGGGATCAAGAAATAGTTGAGGATACAGTTCAGCAGGGCCACTGTTGCGGAGTTGATAAGATTCCAGGTGACGTGTCCTGTCATAACGATTATATCTCCGGCCATCCCCATCAGGCAGCTGAGAAAGGGGGGGATGAGGAGAACCAGCATAAAGAGCGCCTCTCCTGAAAAGCTTTTGTGGAAAAGCTGCAGCAGTTCTGAACGGAACACACCTACAACGAAGAGAACCGGGAAGGCGATGGATATGGTCCAGCTGACGATTCTGCTGAAAAGACGTTCCATCTCCGGATAGTTCCTGTCTTTGCGCAGCCTTGTCACAATAGGCCCGAGAATGCCTGCAAAAGCGACTTTGATTTGCCGCACATTTCTCACGATTTGTGCGCCCATCCCGTAATATCCGATCAGCACTGGATCTGTTTTGAACAAACCAAGCATCATCACATCCAGATTGGTGATCAGGGTGTTGAAGGTTGTATTGAGGTTCTGTGGAATAATGAATTTGAGCAGACTCCGGTCCCATAGGGGGAAGCGGAAGGCTTCCAGCAGTTTAGAGAGTTGAAACTGCCTGAAGAAGATCAGAAGAGCAAGAAAGAGAAGAAGCACATTGGCGATCAGATACCCGGTTGCGAGGTCATTGAGCCTGCCTTTGAGCAGGGCGACTGTGAGGACAGTGAGACAGAAGAAAAAAGGGCGGAGAAAGCCGATCATGATCGCGTCCCATTTCATAACCAGAAGACCTCTGGTCGCAGAGGTGATCATGTTCACAACAGCGAATACGGGGAGAGACCAGATCATGATTGAGAGAGCGCCGGCGAGTTTTCCATCAGGGTACCTGTTGAGGGCTATCACGTTTCCAGCTATATAATAGAAAAGGACAATGAGGGCGGAGACCCCGAGGGTGATGAGCAGTGCATTGGCCAGAATTTTGTATACTTTGTCCTTTTCATCGCTTTTATGGGAATATTTTGAGATAAAAAGGATGACTCCGTCCTTTAGACCGCTCAAAGTGATGTTGAATGCTATATCCATTGATACAAAAGCGAGAAAGAATATTCCCATTCTTTCAGGGCCGAAGAGACGGGTGATGAGAATAAAAAGGAGAGGGAGCAATGCTTTCCCTCCTATTCCCAGAGCGTTGACAAGAGTGCCTTTTTTGATCGTCTTTTCGTCCATATGGTCTGGCCTCATTTCCTATCCGCTGCTTTTATAATATTACTGTTTCCCTCTGAGCGTGGCTTTTGAACGCTGTTGAGATTATTCTCCTGAGCAGACAGAAGTGTGATATATGAAGTAAAAATGTAAATTGATGGATTTGTAGAATGAAGCGATATATGATTAGTTTTATCAAAGCTATCCCGGGCTGCTTCGGGTAAGGATTCAGGACCTTCTCAGCTCCAGCGGCTGGCGGACGGCTTTTAACTGAAAGTTTTCTGATCAACATTGTACCTGCCTTTAACTCAACTTTGCCAGGAAGGTGAAATGCATAAGCTATTCTCGAAGATGATTCTCTGGATCTGTCGCTTTACCGTCAGGTATCCTCTGCCAGGAATCGTGCTGGCTGCCCTCATTACCATACCGGCGTTCCATCAGGTAAAGAGGATCAAGCTCCGGACCAATCTTCTCCGGTTGCTGCCCAGATCCACCCGTGCTGCTGTGAATACGGTCAAACTGGATAAGTATGTGAGCAGTGACGGGGGGCATTTCTTCTTCCTGATCAGTCAGACTCAGACCAACAAGCCGCCGCAGTTCAAGAAATTGCATGCTGCGGTGGAAGAGGCGGTTGCCAGAATCAAGAAACTGCCCAACGTGCAGATGGTGATCTACACCTGGCCATCTCAGTTCATCAAGAAATACCGACTCATGCTTGTGCCGGAGCGCAGTCTGAAGCTCATCTATGAGAAGGTCCTCGGTTGGAAGGCGGAGGCGAGTCCGGTTGGCGTCAATATCCTTGAGGAGGATGATACAGGGCCTCGCTCCTTCAGTAAAAGGGAGGACTGGAGTGAGATGGAATCCAACTTCAAGCAGTACGCCAACTATTACCAGTATCACCGCAGTAATAATGGGTACCAGTTCGGGATCAAAGTGTATACCAGAGAGGGGGTCTCCAGTTTTGAAAAACTTATCGGCCTCTACAGGCTTCTGGAGAAGGAAGCTGATCATATTAAGAGCAAATACGGCTTCTATAGCGGGGTGGGCGGTTCCCACCGCAATAAAATCGCGGAATTTCAGGTCATCCAGCAGGATCTCAGCACTTCAGGGATGATTTCGTTTATCATGATTGTTCTGCTGATGCTTCTGGCCTTCCGTTCTGTCCCGGCGGTGATCATTGTGCTGCTTCCTCTTCTGGTAGGTCTGGTCTGGGGGTTTGCCTTTGTGCCGGCCACTGTGGAGACCTTGAATATTATCACAGCCTTTTTGATGCTGATCCTCTTCGGGATGGGGATCGATTACTCCATCCATCTGGTGAAGCGGTTCCGGACCGAGATCTGCAACCGCTCGCCCCTGGAAGCGCTTGGAGTTACTTTTACGCAGACCGGTATTTCGGTGATCGTTTCCGCGCTCACCACAGCCTTTGCTCTGAGTCTTCTGGCCTTTTCCGATTTCAAGGGCTTTTCCGAGTTCGGTCTGATCACGGCGATCTCTATTATAACCATCCTGATCTCTATGTTTGTGCTGCTCCCGTCCCTTCTAATTCTGGCCCACCGGTACAGGATCCTCAAACCGCTGGACAGTGATCTGAAGCGCGCCTGGCTGCCAGGTACAAAGTCCACTGCTGTATTCACCGTGCTTTCTCTCGCCGGGGTACTCCTCACTGCTTCTGTGCTGAAGTTTGACTTCAGTTTTCGCAATCTGCAGTTTGATAAGAGCAAGGTGCGCGGCTTCACGGCTGTTCAGCGTACACAGGGTAAGATCTATTCCGGTTCCGGATCTCCAGGCGCTCTGTTTGTGGCAGATGATCTCCAATCTCTGGACAGCATGATCAATCTCATCAAGTCTAACAAAAGCGCTCTCAAGGGCAAGACGCAAATTGGCCGCCTGAGCAGTATCCGCGACTACGCCTCTGCGCCGGGTTCTGCTGAGTGGAAGCGCCGGTATGCGGAAATCATCAATATCAAGGCGGAGTTTAAAGGGGTCTGGTGGAAGAAAATCAAACAGCCGGACCACAGGCGCTGGGCTGAGCAGATCCGAACCTGGGATCCGCCTGGCAAACAGCCTGTTCCTCTAAAGCTTTTCCCTCCATCGATCATCAAGGCCAACATTTCGCGCGATGGTTCCGGCAAATACCTTCTCGGACTCCATCCCGCATACGATCGCAAAGACGGCCGCAACGCAATGGCTTTTGCGGGAGAGCTGTACGGGTTGAAACTTCCTGCGGGAGTTCAGGGTCCAATCGGAGAGACCCCGATTTTCGCGGAAATTCTCTGGATTGTCACCAGTGAAGCTTTCCTGCTGGCGATGGGGACTTTGATGGGGATCTTTATTCTGGTGTGGTCCAGCCTCAGGGGCGTCAAGGAGACGATTGTTGTTATGACCCCCCTTGCCTCAGGAATCGTCATCAGCTTCGGGATTCTGGCGTTGCTGGGGATCAAACTCAACCTGTTCAGCGTGATCGTTATTCCAGCCCTGCTGGGCATGGGTGTTGATGGCGGGATCCACTATTTCAACCACTGGCAGCATATCAAAGGGGATACCAGACAGGCCCAGAAAGAGCTCCTGCTGCCGCTTTCAGCAACGACAATCACAACCATGGTCGGGTATTCCGGGATGATGTTTGCCGGCCATCCCGGGATCCGCTCCATCGGGGTTCTTGCCTGTATCGGTCTGTTTGTGGTCTGGGCTCTCTCTCTCTTCTATCTTCCGGGACTGCTCAATATCCTGAAGAACAGAGGTATACTGAAGATCGAGGGGTAAAAGAGAAGCTGACCAGCATTGTCGTTATGCAACAAGCCCCGCTTCTGGCGGGGCTTGTTTTCTCAGAGTACAGTTTTTCTGAAGAATGGCTCAGAAGCTGGTGATGATTATTATTTTGTTTTGGAAGCCCCGGGTCTTTTTTTCTATAGATATTTCCTGTCAGAAAAAGCGGTCTACCTTTCATTTTCATATATATACGAATATATACGAGACAGGTATTCTCCAATGATTCCAGGGCAGAGATTGTTCAGTCCGCAGAAAAAAGTACAATTCAAGAACGGATGATGGGGACCCGCAATAAGCGCATTAATGTTGGCGGGTGCTGATCTGAAAGAGGGGCGCTTAATGTCTCTACGCTGCGTCTTGCCGGGTACTATAATGGCTGGCAGCCATCGCTTCAGGATATATACGATAAACAAGAAGAAGGGGTAGCATACTCCATAGCCTGAGTCCCCGGAGCAACCAGGGGCCACCTTAAGTTCAGCTTAGATCATCATCAGAAGTTGTAATGATTCTGATTTTTTTTTGGAGAAAGTAAAAAAAAGAGTTGACTTTTCAAGTTTTGAGGTCGTTAAGTGGACATCAAAATGAGGGTAGTTCAACCTCCCTTCCACACTGGCCTACTTCAGGCCTGTACTTTCGAACGTCATCGGATTTTTTGTGAATTTGTGGCATCTTGCCCCCACCCTTTGAGTATCAGAGGGCATTTCAACCTGCCTAGTTACCGGGTTTTAGGTCTCAGGTCTCACAATCGGAAAACCATCAACTTTTTCCCGGCTTTTCCTATGGCGTGCAGGGCGCAAAGGCTCTCCCTTGCGGTACTCCTTGTGAGCTGGAGAGCCCAGAGCACTATCTATTTCCGCTACAGGAATGCCACCGTCTGCCGGCCTCAGCGGGATACAATTGGAACTTGTGAACAATTTTCCTTTTTCTATTTTAGTGGCTGCATAAAGCGCGCGACGCGCGTAGATCCGCTCTTTCTTATCCGGCCGTTTTGCATTTTTCTGTTTTCTGAGCAGCACCGCATCACGGACGCTCTCGGCCAGGATCCGGAAACCAGCCGGATCCGCGCTCATCGCATGGTCCGCCCCTTTTCGGGTGCGGTCCAGAGTGAAGTGGCGCTCTACAACAGAAGCCCCACCGGCAACCGCCAGCACTGCGAGTGCCATTGACAGGGTATGATCAGAAAGCCCAACAGATGTGTTGAAAAGTTTCTGGAGCCCCTGCATCCGTTTGAGGCCGTAGGACTCCGCTGAGGCCGGATAAGCCATCACGCAATCCAGGAGTACTGTTTTCCGCAAGCCGGTCATTTTTAAGGCGGTTCGGATCTCCGCATCCTTTCCGGCGCCTGTGGAGAGAATAACCGGTAAACCGCTCTCGCCGGCCATCCTGAGCAGGGGAACAGTGGTCAAATCGCCGGAGGCGATTTTGACAGCCACAGGAGCGGTCTGTAGATACTTCTCCATCCTCAACCCGTCAAAAGCGGTGCAGAGAAAATCCACTCCCGCCTGATCAGCATACCGTTTGAGGACCGGAAGCCATTCCAGCTTGAACTCCAGTTTGCGCAATGTATCCCGCCACGAACTGTCTTTGATCCCCAGTGCCTTTTCAAACGCTTCAGGCTGAATCAGAGTATTCAGAGAAAACAGCTGAAACTTTACCGCATCAGCGCCTGCAGCCGCAGCAGCGCTGATCAGTTTTTTTGCCAGGTGGAGGCGTCCATTATGATTGCTCCCTGCTTCCGCAATCAGGTAAACCTCTTTTTTTATATCTACAGAACCTATCTTCATATTCTCTCTATCGGTCTCTTCGTTTTTTTATTGACATCAGACATCAATTGAATCATTATTCATTTCTAAACACTACTGCAACCCTCTGCAACAGGAGAAGGTATCCATGAAACGGATCGCTGTCTATCCTGGAACCTTTGATCCGATGACCAACGGCCATCTGGATATCATCCGAAGGGCAGCTGCCGTTTTTGATGAGGTTATTGTTACGGTTTCCATCAACCGCAGCAAAGAAACTCTCTTCAATCAGGATGAGCGCTTCCGGCTCGCCCGGGAAGCTTGCTCGATAATCTCCAATGTATCGGTCTCTTCTTTTTCAGGGCTGCTGATTGATTTTGTCAGAGACCAGGGTGCCCAGATCATCATCAGAGGGTTGCGGGCTGTAACAGATTTTGAATACGAATACTCTATGGCTTTGATGAATCTGCATCTCTCACCTGAAGTGGAGACGCTGTTTATGTCAGCCAGCGAGGGTAATTCCTTTGTGAGCTCCAGCATGGTGAAAGAGGTGTTCATGCTCGGGGGCGATGTCAGCGACAAAGTCCCTGGATGCGTCCTGAATGCCCTGCAGCAGGTTTACAGCAATTCGGGATAGACTATATTTTTTGCGAGGAATTGACCATGTCCTTTATGCAAAAACTGCGGGAAAAAGTCCTTAAAAATCCGGGGAAACTTGTTCTGCCGGAAGGGTCTGAGCCCCGGGTGGTTCAGGCAGCTGGAGATCTTGTTGAGCAGAAGCTGGTGACAGAGCTGACTCTTCTGGGCAAAGAAGAGGATATCCGCAAAGCTGCCACAGAAGTCAATCTCAGCCTTGAGGGCATCACCTGCATTGATCCGGAGCAATCAGATCTGCACGACTCCTTTACGGATGAATATTTTGAACTGCGCAAAAAAAAGGGGATTTCCAGAGAAGATGCCGCTGCAGCCATGCGGACGGTTCTCAACTTCGGCGCAATGATGGTGCGCAGGGATCTTATGGACGGCATGGTTGCAGGCAGTGTACACGCCACAGCGGATGTTCTCCGGGCGGCCATCACGATTGTAGGGCCTGCGGCAGAAATGAAGATTGTCTCTTCCTGTTTTGCGATGATTGTTCCGAACTGCGAATACGGGGCAGGTGGAGCCTTCATCTACGCAGACTGCGGCGCTGTTCCCGATCCGGATGCGGAGCAGCTGGCCTATATCGCCGTAGCAGCGGGAAAATCCTGTAAGAGCCTGCTGGACACCGAGCCGGTTGTGGCGATGCTCTCCTTTTCAACCAGAGGGAGCGGGAAAGGTCCCGGTGTCGATAAAGTGATCGAAGCGACGCAAATCGCCAGAACGATAGCCCCAGATCTCTGCCTGGATGGAGAGCTACAGGCTGACGCAGCGATTCTGCCCTCCGTGGGAGCAAAAAAAGCCCCGGACTCTCCTGTTGCAGGTAAAGCGAATACCCTGATTTTCCCGGACCTCAATTCCGGCAATATTGCCTATAAGCTGACTGAACGGCTGACCGGCGGAGAAGCGTATGGACCTCTGATTCAGGGTCTGGCTAAACCGGTTAACGACCTGTCCAGGGGCTGCAAGGCGAGCGATATTGTCAATGTAGGGATCATCACTCAGGTCCAGCGGATGTGAGCAAAGGTCGCCCTCAGGCATATTGAACGGGGAAAGGAGCTTCAAAATGCAGAAGACACTTCTCATCATCAAGCCGGATAGCTTTGCTAGAGGCGATGTGGGCGGGATCATCAAAAGAATCGAACAGGAAGGATTTACTATCTGCCCAATGGTGGAGGAAGCACTCACCAGAGAACGCGCTTCTGAATTCTACAAGGAGCATGCTGGCAAAGAATTCTTCGAAAGGCTGGTCAGCTTCATGGTCAGCGGCCTTTCGCTGGGAATAGAACTGGAACACAAACATGCTATCTGCAAACTTCGGGAACTCAACGGTAATACGGATCCCTCCAGAGCCGCTGAAGGCACACTGCGCCGGCTCTACGGCGACGGGGGAGCAGCAAACGCAGTTCACGGTTCCGATTCTCCAGAATCCTCTGAGCGGAAAAGGCTGTTCTTTTTTGGCGATGCGGTATGGCCCTCTATACTCATATCCAATCCCTCTTTGAAAAACGCTTTTGCGTGGTCTGCCGGATGAGATGATAGAGCAAAAAAAAGGAATTGTGCTTACAGCGCAGCGAATGTCTCGACTGGATAAAAAAATTGAAAATTACGCTGTCAATGAGTATTATTGCCTTTGCATTATTCATAATAGCACAGGGCGGTCCGAAAGACCAGCCTTTTTCATGATTTTCTACAGTTGAGGTGATCTTCATGGCACTGCCTAAATATAAGAAATCAAAATCAAAATCACGTTCCAGAAGAGCGGCTAATATCAAGCTCTCCCTTCCTCAGCTCTCTCTCTGCCCCAAATGTGGGGAGAAGAAAAAGTCTCACAGAGTCTGTCCTAAATGTGGCTACTACAAAAACAGGGAAGTTGTCAATTACAGCGGTGAATAAGCGCTTACAGGAGGCGTCTCATTCGTTCTCAACATCCTGCAGAAGGCAGGCCTCCAGTTTTTGCTGTCGATGTTGACAGCGGGGAGAGCGACCTCTCTCTTATCATCAGAGGTTGCATCAAAGCGCTGAAAACCAATAAACGACTTCATCTTCTCCTTATAGGAGACAGAGAAAAAATTGCAGCTCATCTTAGATCGGGCCGTCGTTATAGCAGCAGAATCACCATCGAACATACCACCTCTTCTATCACAATGGAAGAAGAGCCGGCACGAGCATGCGTCAAAAAACAGAACGCATCTGTGATGTTAGCCGCCAGAGCGGTGAAAGAGGGGAGGGCGTTCGGCTTTTTTTCTCCCGGAAATACCGGTGCTGCCGTGGCAGCCAGTGTTCTGCATATAGGTCTTTTGCCGGGGATCAAACGGCCGGTGATCGCGGCCCCGCTACCATCCATCAAAGGGAGTGTTCTGCTCCTGGATGTCGGCGCCTGTGTGGATGCCCCGCCCCGTCTCTTCCTGGATTTCGCTCGATTGGGCACTGTTTTTGCGCAAAAAGTCTTTCACATTCCAGAGCCTTCAATCGGGCTGCTGAACATGGGATCAGAGCCCAACAAAGGCCCTGCAGGCATGAAGGAGGCCAACACAATTCTCACAGAACAGTGCAGCAGTTTTATCGGCAACATCGAGGGGATGCAGATCCCCACACACAGAGCAGATATTGTGGTTTGTGACGGCTTCGTTGGGAATATCGTATTGAAATTGAGTGAGGGGTTCGGCTCGCAGATGGTTAAGATTGTCCGACACAGGATGCGAAAAATACAGGCGGCCAGGAGAAAAGGGGGCCAGGAGAAAAGAGCGCAAACAGAAGGTGATATCCATCGCCGGATGAAGCGGTTGACAGACAGCGAAAGATATGGTGGAGCACCGCTTCTGGGGATCAACGGGCTGGTGATCATCGGCCACGGCAGAGCTAGAAGCGAAGCGGTCCTGAACGGAATACGCGCCGCACTGCGCTATCATCGACTCGGACTGCTGGAGGGGATGCGGGATTGTTTCACTCCAGCAGAACCTGAACTGTCTAAAAATCAGCCAGGCAGGGGAAAAAAAGTGTCTGATCATAACGATTGATTATTGCGTTATTTCTTCTTTTGATTATATAATTGAATTGTTATTCAACATAGAACGGAGTCATTCATGAGCAGCATCTTGAAAGCACGCATCAACGGAACAGGTTATGCCGTTCCTGAAAAAATCCTTACAAACACGGATCTGGAAAAAATAGTCGACACCAGCGACGAATGGATCCGCACCAGAACCGGAATAGAACAGCGACATATCGCCGAACCCCATGAAAGCAACTCTGACTTCGGAGCAACAGCGGCAAAAATAGCTATCGAAAACGCCGGACTGCAACCGGAAGAGATCGGACTCATCATTGTCGCCACCATCACGCCGGACATGGTTTTCCCGGCAACCGCCTGTCTTATTCAGGAAAAACTCGGCCTCTCCAATGCCGGCACAGTTGATATTGAGAGCGCCTGCTCCGGGTTCATTTACGGATTGTCCATGGCCAGACAGTATGTGGCTACTGGAGAATACGAACACGTTCTTGTGATTGCCAGTGAACTCCTCTCCAGAATTACGGATTGGGAAGACAGAACAACCTGTGTACTCTTCGGTGACGGCGCCGGTGCTGCCGTTATCTCCGGAACAAATGAAGGGGAGAGCGATATCCTGGCAACGGATCTCGGTGGCAACGGGGCATTCGGCAACATACTCTATATGCCGTCAGGCGGAAGCAGTAAACCGGCCTGCCATGAGACAGTTGATGCACGGGAACACACCATCAGGATGAACGGTCAGGAAGTTTTCAAGCACGCTGTGAACACAATGCGCAGCAGTGTGGAGCGCACTCTTGAAAAAGCCGGGGTGCAGCCCTCAGAGCTGAAAGCCGTTATCCCGCATCAGGCCAACAGACGAATCATAGATAGCCTCCGGAAATACCTTGACCTTCCTGAGCAAAAGGTTTATGTTAATGTTCACAATTACGGAAACACGTCCGCCGCGTCTATCGCTATCGCTCTTGCGGAAATGATAGAAAACGGCGGTCTGGAGCGGGGGGATCTGGTAGCACTCTGCGCATTTGGTGGAGGGCTCACCTGGGGGGCCGCGCTTTGCAGGTATTAGCGGCCCACGCTCCTTCCTCAAGGAGCAGTAATGAACAAAACAGCTTTTCTTTTTCCAGGCCAGGGTTCCCAGACTCCCGGGATGGGCAGGGATCTGTACGATAATTTTCAAGAATCCAGAGACATCTTCAAGGAAGCTGGCGATACCCTCGGGTTCTCTCTCTCTGAACTCTGCTTTGAAGGCAGTCCGGAAGAACTTAAAAAAACAGAAAACGCTCAACCCGCATTGCTGACAGTCAGCACAGCGGCACTCGCAGTGCTCAGAGCAAAGGGGCTGGATAGCGATGCCTATGCCGGGCACAGTCTCGGTGAATACTCCGCTCTCGTTGGGGCCGGTCGGGTCACTTTTACCGATGCTCTGACTCTTGTCCGCGAACGCGGTCTCCTGATGGCGGATGCCGATCCAGAGGGGCTGGGCGGCATGGCGGCCGTGATCGGACTCTCCACTGAAGAGCTGAGCTCGGTTCTAAAAAAAACAGAAGAGTTCGGCATTATCGAAGCCGCCAACTTCAACTGCACCGGACAGATCGTCATTTCCGGAGAGAAGAGAGCCATTGATGCCGCGGAATCGCTGTTTGAAGAAGCCGGAGCGATGAATTACCTCAAGCTGGAGGTCAGCGGTCCCTTCCACTCCAGCTTCATGAAGCCGGCTGCGGAAAAATTCGCTTCTGTGCTGGAAAAAATCAGTTTCCAGGATGGAAAGGGGCAGGTGGTCTCCAATGTGACCGCCGGCTGGGCAGAAACCGCTGAAATCGCAGCATTGTTGAAAAGACAAATTTATTCTTCTGTTCGCTGGGAAGAATC
>Ga0056109_1000115_pt1 | contig 30784 bp, 25 predicted proteins | sample WorMetG1BERMUDA2_FD_80077 | JGI IMG/M metagenome (GOLD analysis project Ga0056109, IMG submission 80077) | Marine gutless worms symbiont microbial communities from Max Planck institute for Marine Microbiology, Germany - Inanidrilus... ...
CCGTACGCCCAGCCCATGAAAACCTCCCTGGCGAAAAACACCAGGGCAGGGAATCAGACATCGGTTAAAAACGATTCTACGTTCGTCAAATGTGCTCTAGGCGACCATGCGTTTGATGTCGTCCCAGGTGGCTTCGGCGCCGGAGCGGTCGCCGAGGCCGTGCTACGCCGCCGCCAGATCGCGCAGCAGCGCCGGGGTCGGTTCGCGCGCGACCATCGGCTCGAGCAGCTCGTGCGCCTCGTCGTAGCGGCCGCTCTCGATCAGCGCGGCGCAGAGCGTCATGCGGAACAGGTCGCGCTGGGCGTTGCTGCCGCCGATGCGCCAGACCTGACCGAGGACCGGGCCGATGTGGTCGGCGGCGGCGGCGTAGTCGCCGCGGCTGTAGGCGATCACGCCCTGGCACAGCGGCTGGCCGACCTCGCGGATGATGGCGGCGGTGCTGTGGTCGGCGCCTTCCAGGTAGGCGCGCTGGCTCTGCAGGAAGCGGCCGAGCTTCTTCTCGCCGCCGGCCGAGGCCATCGTCATCGCCAGGTGCGCATCACAGAAGGCGATGGCGTGCTCGTCGATGTGGTGCATCCACATGTCGATCAGCTTGTCCCAGCGGTGGTCGACGTCGACCCCGGCCAGTTCGAGCCGCCACAGCAGCGACGAGCAGTCGTTCAGCCGCGTCACCATGTCCTGGTCGCAGTCGGAGACGTGCTGATCGAAGATCTCGACCACCCGGTCGGTCATGCCGGCGTCGATCAGCGGCAGCGACATGTGCCACCACAGGTGCCCGGCCAGCCACACCGCGCCCTCCCAGCCAGGGTGGGTGTTCTCCAGCCAGGCGATGCCCTCGCGGCAGCGACCCTCCATCTGCAGGGTGTGGGCGACCGCGTGCACGCCCCAGGCGTCGCGCGGTTCGATCTCGACGGCGCGGCGGCCCATTTCCTCGGCCTCGCGGTAGTCGCCGGCCTCCTCGAGCCCGAACGCGCCCATGCCCAGCAGGTAGCCGTAGTATGGCATGTCCTCGTTCCAGGCCGGCAGGATGTCCAGCACCGACTGGCGCAGGCGCGCGCCCTCGCCGACCAGGTAGTAGGCCTCGTGGGCGCACTTGGCGGCCATCATGTCGTTGGGGTGCTCGCGCAGGATCGCGTCCCACATCTGCCCCGCCTGGCTCATCTCGCCGCTGGCGGCGCGCTCGAAGGCGTCGATATGGGCCTGCTCGCGCAGGGTCACGCGGCTGCGCCGGGCCTTCGCGGCGCGCAGCTCCAGGCTGACCCGCGGATGGGCCGGGCCGACGCCGCCGAACAGGCGCAGGGCCTCGACATGCGCCGCGGTGTTTTCTTCATGTTGATAGAACAGCCATTTGGCATAGCCGGCAATGCTGAATGCCGGATTCGCCGCCAGCGTCCGGTCGGCGTAGCGAGTCGCCGGCTCCTCTGCGCCCAGTCTGGCGTGACAGGCGGCGAGGTTGGCGTAGTGCGCCGCCTGCGGCTCGGTAATGCGCTCGAAGGCGTCGATCGCGTCGCTCTCGCGACCGGCCGCGAAAAGGCCCAGGCCATACAGGCCCAGGCGGTCCTGGGCACCGGCGGGATCGAGCTGCAGCGCCTTCTCCATCCACGGCAGCCCTTCGGCGGCGCGTCCGGTCCAGGTCAGCACCTCTGACTTCAGCGACAGAATGCGGGGATCGTTGGGGTTGAGCTCGATCGCCCGCTCGGAATGGTATTTGGCGCGCTCGAAGTCGCGGCGCACGATGCCGACCTCGCTGAGGATGCGGTGGCATTCGTGATCCTTGTCGTCACAGGCCAGCGCGCGCTCCGCTTCCTCGACGCAGCGGTCGCCGACGAAATCGGTGTCGATGAATCCGCGCGCCCAGGCCTGACCATAGGTGCAGGCCAGCCAGGCATGCGCCTGGGCGTTGTCGGGTTCCAGCTCTCCCGCCTTCTCCAGCGCCTCGACGGCCATGGCGTTGTCCTCCGCCGTCACCCGGTGGTGGTGATACTTGCCGCGCAGCACGTAGTCGTAGGCCGCCATGTTGAGTTGCGGCTTGCGCTTGGCCAGCTCGATCTCGGCGTTCTCGACCCGTTGCGGCAGGGTCGCCATGATCCGACCGGTGATCTCGTCCTGAACCTCGAACACGTCGGCGAGCTCGCGGTCGAAACGCTCGGCCCAGAGCTGCGTGCCCTCGCGCGTGTCCTCCAGCCGGGTGGTGATGCGCACCCGCTCGCCGGCGCGGCGCACGCTGCCCTCCAGCACGTAGCGCACGCCCAGCTCCTGGCCGAGCTCGGCCAGCTTGACCGCCCGCCCCTTGTAGGAGAAGGCGGTGACGCGGGCGATCACGGTGAGGCTGGCCAGGCGCGACAGCTCGGTGATGATGTCCTCGGTGATGCCGTCGGTGAAGTAATCCTCCTCGGCGGCATGGCTCAGGTTCTCGAACGGCAGCACGATGATCGACGGCGGCTCGGACGCCGCCGCCGGCGCCGGTGCGGCCAACGGCACGGCGCTCTCGCCCGTCGGTTTGTCAAGGCACAGGCGGTACACGTGCACCGGCGTCGAGATGTTCTTGACCGCATGCTCGCCCAGATCCTCGCTGGCGCAGGCCAGGTTCGGCCGGATGTGCTCGAAGATCGCGCGCGAGACGCAGATGCCGCCGGGATCGGCCAGGGCCTCCAGCCGCGCCGCGACGTTGACCCCGTCGCCGTGGATGTCGTCGCCCTCGTGCAGCACGTCGCCCATGTTCAGGCCGATGCGGAACTGCACCTTGCGCGCCTCCTCGAATCCGGCGTTGCACGCGGCCAGCTCGCGCTGGATCTCGAGGGCGCATTCGGCGACGTCGGCGATGCTGGGGAACTCGGCCAGGAAGCTGTCGCCGGCCGTGTGCACGACCTGGCCGCCGCGGGTTTCGACGAAACCGCGCATGAGCTCGCGGTGCGCGTTCATGGTGCGCATCGTGAACTCCTGGTCCTCACGCATCAATCGGCTGTATCCGGCCACGTCCGCCTTCAGAATGGCGACAAGCCTGCGCTCCATCTCGACGATCCTCCCGTGCGGTCTGATGACGCTTCGCCGGCGGGCTTCCAGGTTTCGGTCCGCCCGGTTCCGGCGCCGCCGCGATTTGCGGCCCGCATCTCCGACCCGCATGCTATTTTGACCGAAAATGACAATCACTGCCAACGGGAAGCCAAAAGTTCCATGAACAAGGATCTGGTCTTCATCGTCTCCGGCGGACGTACCGGTACCGCGTTTTTCGCCAACCACATGGGCACCGTCGTCGAGGACTGCATCGCCGTGCACGATCCGGACACGGTCGTTGCCAACTGGCGCAGCAATTGGCACAAGATGCGCAGCTTCGGCGTCTACAACCTGTCCCTGGGCCGGTTGCTGGGCCGCACCGGCGCGCGCGGGCTGAGCCTGCGCCATCTCTCGGGTTCCAGCAGCGCCGATCGGCTGGTCACCGAGATTCGCCGCCACCGTGAACGCTTCTACGACCGCTTGGAAGCCCCGCTGGTGGTCGAATCGCACGGGCCCTGGTACGGGGTCGCCGATCTGCTGCCACGCGCCTTTCCCGGCTGCAAGATCATCGGCCTGCTGCGCGACCCGCGCGACTGGGTGCTGTCATGGGTCAACCACGGCGGCCGCTACGGCGACCGCGACATGGCGCGTCGGTTCGGCGGCCGGCGCCTGGAGCCGGCGATGATCGGCGACGGCGAATGGGCCGGGCGCTGGCCGAAAATGACGCCGTTCGAGAAGCTGTGCTGGGAATGGCGCCTGCAATGCCGCCTGCTGGCGCGCGCCGCCGAGAAGAACCCGCAGGCGCGCCTGTTCACCTTCGAGAGCCTGTTCGTCGCCGAGGATCGCGCCGACACGGTGCGCCGAATGCTCGACTTCCTCACCGACTTCCCGCACCGCCGCTACGCCTACAGCTTCGATCCGACGGTGTTGGACCGGCCGGTGCACGGATCGAAGCATCGGCTGATGGGCCCGTGGCCGAGCTGGTCCCCCGATCAGGCGCGTTTCCTCGACGGCCTGTGCGGCGAGGCCATGGTCGAGTATGGTTACGGCGGCGAACCCGAGTGGCGGTCGCTGCTGGAAAAAAAAGATCACGCCCGAGCGCGAGTCCCCATGCCGCTTCCCGCCACGTCACCGCCCCGTTTCGCCACGTTGATCCTGCTCAGCGGCCTGTCGATCCTGACCCTGAACATGTTCGTGCCGTCGCTGACCAGCATCGCGCGGCATTTTTCCGTCGACTACGCCGTGGTCAACCTGTCGGTCGCCGGATACGCGGCGATGACGGCGCTGCTGCAGCTGGTCATGGGCCCGCTGTCCGACCGGTTCGGCCGGCGGCCGGTGATCCTGGCCGGCCTGGTCCTGTTCGTGCTCGCGTCGCTGGGATGCGTGCTGGCGGACGACATCGGCACGTTTCTGTTTTTCCGCCTGCTGCAGGCAGCCATCGCCTCGGGCCACGCGGTGTCCATGGCGGTGATCCGCGATACCGCGCCGACGCAGAAGGCGGCCAGCCTGATGGGATACCTGGCCATGGCCTGGGCGGTGGCGCCGATGCTGGGCCCGCTGTTCGGCGGCACCCTGGACGAATTTTTCGGCTGGCGGGCCAATTTCTGGGCCTTCCTGGTGTTCGGCCTGGCGGTGTTCGCGCTGTGCTGGATCGACCTTGGCGAGACCAACCAGCAGAAATCGGAGACCTTCGCCAAGCAGTTCCGGGAATACCCCGAGCTGCTGCGGGCGCGGCGGTTCTGGGGCTACGCGCTGTGCTCGGCGTTCTCGATCGGCACCTTCTTCGCCTACCTGGGCGGCGCGCCCCTGGTCGCCACGCAGGTGTTCCAGATGTCGCCGGCCATGGTCGGCGTCACCGTCGGCATCATCACCGCGGGCTTCATGACCGGCAGCTTCCTGTCCGGCCGCTTCGCCGCGCGCCACCGGTTGACCACGATGATGATCACCGGGCGGCTGGTCGCCTGCGTCGGCCTGTCCGCGGGCCTGGCCCTGACGCTTGTCGGCGTGGTCAACGAGGCGACCGTGTTCGGCGCCGCCCTGCTCGCCGGCCTGGGCAACGGCCTGACCAATCCCAGCAGCCATGCCGGCGCGCTGTCGGTCCGGCCGCGCCTCGCCGGCAGCGCCGCCGGCCTGTCGAGCGCCCTGATCGTGGCGCTCGGCGCGGCGGTCTCCGGCCTGACGGGAACGGTGGTCGGCGGCGCGCACGCGGCGTCCGTGCTGCTCGCAGTCATGCTGGCGAGCGCGCTCATCGGCCTTGCGGCCGCGCTGGCGGTTCGCCGTCTGGAACGTTAGTTCCGTCGCGCCAGGGCCAGCCAGGCACCGGCGGCGATCAGGAACGAGCCGACCACGCGCTCGCCGATCATCAGCCGGCGGCGGTTGCGCATCCAGCGCCGGGCGCGTCCGGCGGCGAGCGCGTAGCTGCCGTCGAAGATCGCGGCGATGACCAGGAAGCTGGGGCACAGGATCGCCAACTGCGGCCCGGCCGGCAGCGCCGGATCCATGAACTGGGGAAAAAAGGCGGCGAAGAACAGCAACAGTTTTGGATTGGTCATGGCGGCCAGGAAACCCTGGACGAACACCACTTTGCCGTTCTTCCGGTCGACCGGCACCTCGTCGGGCAGCAGCGGCTTGCTGCGCCACTTCTGCACGCCCAGCCAGATCAGGTAGGCGGCGCCGATCCAGCGCAGCCACTCGAACAGCTCGGCCATCACCGCCATCACCGAGGTCAGGCCGAGCGCGACCACGACCAGCTGCACGGCGATCCCCGAGTTGGCCCCGGCCACCGTGACCAGACCGCTGCGGGTGCCTTGGGACAGCGAGTTGGCGATGATCAGGCTGACCACCGGGCCGGGCAGGATGATCAGCGCCATGGTGGCGAGACAGAAGGCGAGATAGAGGCTGAGGTCGATCATGACCGCTGAATCCTATGCGCAGGCCCGGGCCGATCCCGGGCGGCGGCCATCCTAACCGCAACGATCCCCGATTAGAAGGACGCGATACCGCCGCTCGGCGGCGGCAGGTTGCCGCGCCGGCCCTGGCGCAGCGAGGCGGGCGTGACCTGCAGAACCTTGCACAGCCAGGCGAGATAGCCGGTCATCAGTTTGAACAACGCGCGCATGGCGGATCTCCCGTTGTTGCGAGTGACCCGCAATATAGCACACTCGCTAGGCCGCCGGCCCTGCCCGCTCGAGGATCGCGGTCAGATCCAGCCCCGCCGGCAACGCGCCGTAGGCGCCGCTCCAGCGCGGGCCCAGGCGCGAGGCGCAGAAGGCGTCGGCGACCGCCGCCGGGCTGTGGCGCACCAGCAGCGCCGCCTGCAGCGCCACCGCCATCATCTCGGTCAGGCCGCGGGCGCGCAGCTCGGCCTCCTCGGGCCGGGCCAGCTCGTCGGCGAGCCCGTCGATGGCGGCGTCGAGCAGCTCGTTGCCGCCGCGCACCAGTTCGAGCTCGGCCATCAGCGCCGGCACGGCGGCCGGCTCGCGGGCCATGGCGCGCAGCACGTCGAGGCACATGACGTTGCCCGAACCCTCCCAGATGCTGTTGACCGGCGCCTCGCGGTACAGCCTGGGCAGGATCGATTCCTCGATATAGCCGGGGCCGCCGTGGCATTCCATGGCCTCGAACAGGTGGCCGGGCGCGCGCTTGCACACCCAGTACTTGCCGATCGCGGTGCCGATGCGGGCCAGCGCCGCGGCGCTTTCGTCCACCGCCGCCTCGTCCATCGCGCCGGCCAGGCGCAGCGACAGCACCAGCGCCGCCTCGGCCTCCAGCGCCAGGTCGGCGAGCACGTTGCGCATCAGCGGCTGGTCGATTAGCTTTTTCTGGAAGGCGACCCGGTGCGCGGTGTGGTGCAGGGCTTGCACCAGGCCCTGGCGCATCAGGGCGGCCGAGCTGAAGCAGCAGTAGAAGCGGTTGCCCTGGACCATGTCGATGATGTTGCGCACGCCGCGGCCATCCTCGTCGATCATCACGCCCCAGGTGTCCTCGAGCTCCATTTCCGTCGAGGCGTTCGAGCGGTTGCCGAGCTTGTCCTTGATGCGCTGGATGAACAGCGTGTTGCGCTCGCCGTCAGGCGTCCAGCGCGGCACCAGGAAGCAGCTCAGCCCGACGTCGGTGTAGGCCAGGGTCAGGAAGGCGTCGCACATCGGCGCCGAGCAGAAGAACTTGTGCCCGGTCAGGCGGTATTCGGCGCCGGGTCCGGTGGCGGCGCCGATCGGCACGGCGCGGGTCGAGTTGCTGCGCACGTCCGAGCCGCCCTGCTTCTCGGTCATGAACATGCCCATGGTCGCGCCGGTCTTCTCGCCGACCGGGATGTCGCGACGGTCGTACTCGGTCGACAAGACCTTGCCGATCCAGAAGTCGCCGACCTCGGGGGTGGCGCGCAGCGACGGCACCACCGCGTAGGTCATCGCCATCGGACACATCACGCCGCCCTCGGGCTGGTTGAACATGTAGTTCAGCGCCAGGTGCACGACCTGGGCGCCGGGACGCGGATTGTTCCAGGCGTAATTGGGCACGCCGTTGCCGATGGCGATGGCCATCAGGTCGTGGTAGGCGGGATGGAACTCGACCTGATTGATGCGCATGCCGTAGCGGTCGAACGGTTTGAGTTCGGGCCCGTGCCGGTTGGCCTGATCGGCCTTCTCGAACGTCTCGGCGGCGCCGGCGACACGGCCGAAGGCGGCCAGTTTTTCGGTCGCCCAGCCGCCGCCCTCGCGCTCGACGCCCTCGCGCAGCACGACATCGCCGGCCCACAGGTCCTGGTCGCCCAGGTGCGGCGGCATGTTGGTGACCTCGTGGGTCGGCAGGCTGGCAAGGGGTTTGCGCGGGATCATGTCACTCTCCTTGGTCTCCGCCGACCGGCATGAAGTCGTAGACTCCGACCCCCTGCACGATCAGGAACTTGCACGGGCCGTCGTCCAGTCCGTGCACCAGATGCGCGGTGTTCGGCGGCACGGCGCAGCGGTCGCCCGGCTCGAGCACGTGCTCGGCCCGCGGCGCCCGGGTCTCGACCACGCAGGTCCCCTCGAGACAGACAAAGGTGTCGGTGATTTCCGTATGGTAGTGCCAGGGCACGTTCTCCCCGGCGGCCATGGTCAAGACCTGGACCCGCACGTCCACGCCGTCCGCGACGGTCTCTCGGTGGGCGATCTGGTAGCTGCCGGTGTTGCGCGTTTCCATCCGCGCAGGATACCACGCTTTACCGGCCTCACGCCGAGCGGAATTTCTCCACCGGGATCAGGGAGACGCCGTAGCCGGCCTCCTCGGGGATCTTGCGGAACTGGCCCGCGTCGGTCTCGACCAGTTGCGGCTGCACGGTGACCACCTCGGCGGCGCGGGTCGCGGTGAGCGCCTCTTCCACATTGGCCCAGCGCGCCAGCTTGGTCAGGTTCATCAGCGTCGGCAGCACCAGCTTGACGTGCCCGGCTTCGGCCTCGGCCAGGATGTCGGCGGGACGGCGCCAGTCGGCCTTGACGATCTCGTAGGCATCGGGGGCGGGCTCGGCCTGCCCGGCCGGCGCTGGGGCGATGAAGAAGTGGGTGTCGAAACGCTTGGTCCGCGTCGGCGGGGTGATCCAGTGGGCGAAGAACACCAAGGTGTCGGTAGCCAGCGACAGGCCGCGTGCCTTGGCCACCTGCAGGACGGTTTCCGACTGGCCCAGGTCGGGCACCTCGGCCGCGGCCATGACCTCCGCGTCGCCCGGCTGGCGGGCGAGCAGAATGCCGCATTCCTCGTGCATCTCGCGCACGGCGGCGATCTTCAGGGTCTGCAGCGGAACCCCGGCCTCGTCGCCGGATTCGAGAAAGTCGACGTCTTCGTCGCTGACCTTGCCGCCGGGAAAGACCAGGGCGCCGGCGGCGAAATGGCTGCCGCCGGCCTTCTCCAGGATCAGCACTTCCAAGCCTTCCGAGCCGTCGCACAGCAGGATGATGGTCGCCGCCGGTTTCGGCTCGACAGGCGTTTTCGGGGTCTGTTCGGTCACGCCGGCACCAGGTTCTTCAGCCGATCGATGGCGTCGAGCGCCTCGCGTTCAAAGGAGGCGACGATCTCGGCCAGCGGCTCGATCTGGTTGGCGAAGACCACCGACTGGCCGACCGAGATCGAGCCCTTGCGCCAGTCGCCGGTCTCGTAGGCGACGCGGCCGACCTTGCCGGCGACGTGCAGGATCAGGTCCTCGATGGTGACCCGCTCGAGCGTTTCCTCGATTTCGCGCACCCTGGCCGAAGTCTCGTTGCGCAGAACCCGTGTCGTGTTGCGCACCGATTCCATGATCAGCTCGGTGTCGCGTTCGGTGGCGTCGATCAGCTTCTGCTTGTAGTCGGGATGGGCCCAGATCTCCTCGGCGACCAGGAAGCGGGTGCCGACGACGACGCCGGCGGCGCCCATGCCCAGCGCCGCGGTCAGCTGCGACCCGGTGCCAACACCGCCGCCGATCAGGTAGGGGATCTCCAGGTCCGCCGCCATGCGCGCCTGCACGAAGGTGCCGATCAGGTCGAGCCCCGGGTGGCCGCCGCATTCGGCGCCGACGATCGAGACCGCGTCGACCCCGACCGCCTGCGCCTTGCGCGCGAAGCGCACCGCCGGCACCTTGTGCAGTACCTTGATCCCGGCACTCTGCAGCGCCGGCAGGTAGGGCTCCGGATTGCGCCCCGAGGTCTCGACGAAGCGCACCCCCTCCTCGCAGATGACGTCGATCACCTGATGCGTGCGGTCGCCCTCGATCAGCTTCGGCAGCATCGAGATGTTGACCCCGAACGGGGCGCCGTCGCACAGGTCGCGGCACTTGCGGATCTCGTCGCGCAGGTCCGAGAGCTCGGGCAGGCTGGCGGCGGTCATGAAACCGATGATGCCGGCGCGGCCGGCGGCGGCGACGTATTCGGCGTTGGCCAGCCATTGCAGGCCGCCGGCGATCACCGGCACGCGCATGCCGTACATGTCGGTGATCGCGGTCTTGATGCTCGGTTGCGGCGGCGCCGTGGTCGCCGGCGGGGCCGGTCGGGTCAGGGTATCGGTGGTCATGGGTTCTTCCCCCCTATCCTGCTGTCGTTCATGTTTTATCACGCCGGAAGTCCGGCTTGCGTTTTTCCAGGAAGGCCGAGATGCCTTCGGCGGCTTCGGCGTGGTCCAGCGCCGCCTCGACCAGATCGGCCTCGAGATCGAGCTGGGCCTGCAGGTTGTTGACCTGGGCGCCTTCGATCAGTTTCTTGACCCGCGCCAGCGCCGCCGCCGGTCCGTCGGCCAGGCGGCGCGCCAGGGTCATCGCCTCGTCGTCGGCCGCGCCCGGCTCGACCACCCGGTTGACCAGGCCCAGCGCGTGCATGCGCTCGGCCGAGACGGCGCTGCCGGTCATCAGCATCTCGGCCAGGAACTGGTGCGGCAGGCCGCGGCCGATCAGCGCCGAGGCGCCGCCGTCCGGGTTGAGGCCGACCTTGATGTGCGCCATCACAAACCTGGCGTCGCGCGCCGCCACCACCAGATCGGCGCCCAGAGCGATCGACAGGCCGGCGCCGGCGGCGAAGCCCTCGACCGCGGCGATCACCGGCTTCGAGTTCAGGCGCATGGCCTTGACCCAGCCGTTCATGGTGTTGACCGAGGCACGCCGCTGGGCGTTGCTCATCTCGCCGCGCCGTTTCAGCTTGTTGAGGTTGCCGCCGGAGCTGAACACGCCGCCGGCGCCGCGCAGCACGATGGCACCGACCCCGGCGTCGGTATCGGCGTCGTAGACGGCCTCCATGCCGGCGTGGTTGAGGTCCATGTCGGTGGCGTTGCGGGTCTCGGGGTCGTCGATGGTCAGGACCAGCACGCGACCGTCGCGCGCGACCTTCAGGCGTTCGTCACTCATCGGGCACCCCCTCCTCGTTGGCGCCGCCGCCGATGTAGCGGAAGGTGCCGCTGGCGGTGGCGACGAGCACGCCGTTGCCATCAAAGGCGCGGGCCTCGGGAAAGAACATCTTGCGGCCGCGGCCGGCCAGGGTCGCCTCGACCCACAGGTAGCCGTCGGTGACCGGGTTGATGAAGTTGGTGGTCATGGTCACGGTGGTGCAGCGGCGCACGTTGCCGGGCACGGTGCAGAAGCGCCCCGAAGCGGCGCAGGCAGTGTCGAAGATCGACATCAGCACGCCGCCGTGCACGACGCCGCGGCGGTTCATGTGCCGGTCATCCAGGTCGAGGCTCATCACCGCGCGGCCCGGCGTCCATTCCTCCAGATAGAAACCGATCGCCTCCTTGAAGCCGTAGCTCTCGGCGCGGTAGCGCTCCAGGTTGTCCAGGATCTTCCCCGCCATCACAAAATCCCCATCACACGATCCCCGTCTTGTGGCCCTTCCAGTAGGGCTTGCGCAGTTCCGACTTGAGGATCTTGTTGACCCCGGACAAGGGCATCGGCTCGTCGCGGAAGTCGATGCCGCGCGGACACTTGAAGTGGGCGATGCGCTCGCGGCAGAACTTGATCAACTCGGTCTCGCTGGCGCTGGCGCCGTCCTTGAGCACGACGATGGCATGCACCGCCTCGCCCCATTTCTCGCTCGGCACCCCGATCACGGCGCATTCCTTGACCGCCGGGTGGCGATAGAGCGCGTTTTCGACCTCGGCCGAATAGACGTTCTCGCCGCCGGTGACGATCATGTCCTTGACCCGGTCGACCAGGAAGATGAAGCCGTCTTCGTCGAAGTAGCCGGCGTCGCCGGTGTGGTACCAGCCGCCGCGCAGGGCCTGCGCGGTCAGTTCGGGCTGGTTCCAGTAGCCCTTCATGATGTTGGGGCCCCGCGCGATGATCTCGCCGACCTCGCCGACCGGCACGTCGTTATCGTCCTCGTCGACGATGCGCACGTCGCAATGCAGCACCGGCCGCCCGATCGACGACAGCTTGCCGGTGCGCGGCCCGTCCAGCGCGTGCCACTCGGGCGGCATCGAGGTGACCAGCGGCGACGCCTCGGTCATACCGTAGCCCTGGAAGAACACCACGTTGGGCAGCATCTCCAGCGCCAGGCGCATCAGCGCCTCGGGCATCGGCGCGGCGCCGTAGTTGATCTGGTGCAGCGAGGACAGGTCGTATTCGTGGAACTTGCCGTGGTGCAGCATCATGTTGATCATCGTCGGCACGAACAGGCCGACGGTGACGCGATGCTGCTCGACATCGCGGAACACCGCCTCGCAGTCGAAGGTGCGCTGCATCACCGTGTGCGAGCAGGTCAGAACATTGGTGTAGACGCGCGAACCGGCGGCGAGGTGGAACAGCGGCCCGCACTGCAGGAACACGGCGTGCTCGCGGCAGCGGTACGACGCCAGCGTGCCGACCGAATTGATGAACAGGTTCGCGTGCGTCAGCATCACCCCCTTGGGGTGGCCGGTGGTGCCGCCGGTGTAGAACAGCACCAGCAGGTCGTCGCCACTGCCGGCCGTCGGTTCGCCGGGCGTCGCCGCCGCCAACAGCTCCTCGTAGCCGAGCAGCCCGTCGGGCGTCTCGCCGTCGTCCATGTACACCAGGTGTTCGAGGCTGTCGCAGTCATCCAGCAGCTTCCGCCCCTGTTCGACGTGGGCGGCATCGACCAGCAGGATGCGGGGGGTGGCGTCGTCGACGATCTCGACCATCTCGGGCAGCGCCAGGCGGTAGTTGATCGGCAGGAACACGGCGTTGATCCAGGCCGGGCCGAAGAAGGTCTCGACGTAGCGGTCCGAGTTGAAGGCCAGCACCGCCACCCGCTCGCCGGCGCCGAGCCCGAGCCCGGCCAGCGCCGCGCCGAGGCGGGCGCAGCGGTCCTGCAGCCCGGCGAAGCTCTGCGTGCGCCCCTCGAAGGTCACCGCCGGCGCGTCCGGCGATTGGCGCGCCGCGCGCTGCAGCATGTAGACGATCCGCTGGTTCGGATCGCCGCCGCTCCCGCCGCCGTTTTCAGCCACGCTCATCAGCGCGACCCGGTGACGCTGCGGCCGATGATCTCCTTCATGATTTCCGAGGTGCCGCCGGCGATGCGGGCCATGCGGGCGTCGGCCCAGGCCCGGGCGATCGGGTATTCCCACATGTAGCCGTAGCCGCCGAACAGCTGCAGGCACTCGTCCAGCAGGTCGCAGGTCATGTCGGTCGACAGCAGCTTGGCCATCGCCGCGTCGACGGCGTCGAGCTGGCCGTCCAGGTGCAGTTCGATGCAGCGGTCGACGAACACGCGCAGCATCACCGCCTGCGACTTGACCTCGGCCAGCTTGAAGCGGGTGTTCTGGAAGCTGGCGATCGAGCGGCCGAAGGCCTTGCGGTCGCCGGTGTACTCGACCGCCCAGTCGAGCCCGGCCTCGATCACCGAGATCGAGCGCAGGGCGACCAGCAGGCGCTCTTGCGGCAACTGCTCGACCAGTTGCACGAAGCCGCGGCCTTCTTCTCCCAACAAATTGCTGGCCGGCACGCGCACATTGTCGAAGAACAGTTCCGAGGTGTCCTGCGCCTTGTAGCCGATCTTCTCGAGATTGCGCCCGCGCGTGAAACCCTCGCGCTCGCGCTCGACCAGGACCAGGCTGATGCCCTTGGCGCCCTCGCTGGGGTCGGTCTTGCACACCACCACCACCAGGTCGGCGAGTTGGCCGTTGGAGATGAACACCTTCTGGCCGTTGATCACCAGGTCGTCGCCGTCGCGGATCGCCGTGGTCTTGATGCCCTGCAGGTCGGATCCGGCGCCCGGCTCGGTCATGGCGATCGCCGAGATGACCTCGCCGCTGACCATCTTCGGCAGCCAGGTCTGCTTCTGCTCCTCGGTTCCGTAATTCATGATGTAGGGCGCGACGATCTCGGAATGCAGGTGGAACGACGGGCCCGTGGCGCCGACCCGGGCCAGTTCCTCGAAGAACACGGCGGCGTACAGGAAATCGGCCCCGGGGCCGCCGTATTCCTCGGGCACGGAAGCGCACAGGTAGCCCTGCTCGCCGGCCTGCAGCCAGACCTCGCGGCTGACCTGGCCGTCCTTCTCCCACTGGTCGTGGAACGGCACCACCTTGTCCTCGACGAAGCGGCGGACGGACTGGCGGAACACTTCGTGCTCCTCGGCAAACAGGGTTCTGGGAATCATGGCTGGGACCTCTCCGCTGCGTCTGAAACCGTTGCCCGCGTTGACCGGAAAGCGCCGCCGGGGTTCGGAAATTTGTCGACATTAAGTTCGCATACGAATAATAATATATCATATATTTCATCGGCAACATGGGCCACCAGGAAAAAAACACGAACGGGGTTGAAAAATCATGACAGAGAGCAGGATGTTGGAGGGCAAGGTCGCCCTGGTCACCGGGTCGGGACGCGGCGTCGGGCGGGACATCGCGATCCTGATGGCGCAGCACGGCGCGCGGGTGATCGTCAACGATCTCGGCGCCACCGAACAGGGTGACGGCGCCGACCAGATCCCGGCGATGGAGGTGGTCAAGACCATCCGCGACGCCGGCGGCGAGGCCGAGGCCAACGGTGACAGCGTCGCCGATTTCGCCGCCGCCGAGGGCATGGTGCAGCAGGCCATCGACAGCTTCGGGCGCATCGACATCGTGGTCAACAACGCCGGCATCCTGCGCGACACCATCTTCCACAAGATGACCGAGGAGGACTGGGACCAGGTCATCGACGTGCACCTGAAGGGCTCGTTCAACGTCGCCCGCGCCGCCGCCACCCACTTCCGCCAGCAGGAGTCGGGGCGCATGGTGCACATGACCTCGACCTCGGGCCTGATCGGCAACTTCGGCCAGGCCAACTACGCCGCCGCCAAGCTGGGCATCGTCGGCCTGTCGAAGTCGGTGGCGCTGGACATGGCCCGCTACAACGTCACCTCGAACGCCATCGGCCCGTTCGCCTGGAGCCGCCTGATCGGCACCATTCCGATCAATGACGAGGCGCAGCGCGAGCGCGTCGAGCGCATGAAGACCATGACCACGGCGAAGATCGCGCCGCCGGTGGTGGCGCTGTGCTCGGACGCCGGCCAGGACGTCACCGGACAGATCTTCTGCGTGCGCAGCAACGAGATCTTCCTGATGGGCCAGTCGCGGCCGATCCGCGGCATGCACCGCGGCGAAGGCTGGACGCCCGAGACCGTGGCCGAACACGCCTTCCCGGCGATGCGCTCGCAGTTCTATCCGCTCGACCGCTCGGCCGACATCTTCTCCTGGGACCCGGTCTGAACCGAATCGGTTATAAACAAAAAGCTCTACAGGGAGCTTCACCGTGACCATCGACCCCGACAAGATCCTCAACTGGCCGTTCACCGACGTCGAGCAGACGTACACCACCAAGGATTCGATCCTGTACGCGCTCGGCATCGGTCTCGGCCACGACCCGCTGGACATGGAGGAACTGCACTTCGTGTTCGAGGAGGACGGCTTCTCGGCCATGCCGACGATGCCGGTGGTGCTCGCCGGGCCCGGCTTCTGGGTCCGCGATCCGGAGTCCGGGGTCGACTGGCAGAAGGTCCTGCACGGCGAGCAGGGCCTGCGTCTGCACCGGCCGCTGCCGCCGGCGGCGACGGTGATCGGGCGCACCAAGGTGGTCGACATCCTCGACAAGGGCGCTGACAAGGGCGCGCTGTTCTATCTGGAGCGCACGCTGAAGGACAAGGAAACCGGCGAGTTGCTGGCCACCCTGACCTCGACCACCTTCGCCCGCGGCAATGGCGGTTTCGGCGGCAAGCCGAGGCCGCAGCCGACGCCGCACGCGATCCCGGAGCGCGATCCGGACGAGGTCTGCGACCTCAAGACGCTCGACCAGCAGGCCCTGATCTACCGCCTGTCGGGCGATTTCAACCCGCTGCACGCCAACCCCAAGGTGGCCACGGCCGCCGGCTTCAAGGCGCCGATCCTGCATGGGCTGTGCTCGTTGGGGGTGGCCGGCCACGCCGTGCTGCGCAGCTACTGCGGCTACGACGCCAGCCGCTTCAAGAGCCTCAAACTGCGCTTCGCCAGCCCGGTCTATCCCGGCGAGACCCTGCGCACGGAGATGTGGCGCGACGGCAACGAGATCTCGTTCCGCACGTCGGTCGTCGAACGCGACACCGTGGTGCTGAACAACGGCTGCGTCGAGGTTGGCGAGCCGGACGAATGGGCGTCTCCGTGATGAAGGACCTGGACCGCAAGATCGGATTTCTGTTCCACGACGTCGCGCGTTTCCGCACCATCGTCTTCGACCAATTGATGCAACCGCACGGCCTGACCCGGGCGCAGTGGTGGGTGCTCGCCCACCTCGGCCGCAAGGACGGCCAGACCCAGACCGACCTGGCCGAGCGCATGGACCTGGGCGCGGTGACGCTGAGCGGCCTGATCGACCGCCTGGAGGCCAGCGGCTGGGTCGAGCGCCGGCCCGACCCGAAGGACCGCCGGGCCAAGCGGGTCTGGCTGACCGCCAAGGTCAGCGACCTGCAGAAGGCGATGAGCCGTCGCATCAACGAGGTCAACAAGACCGCCATGGCCGGGCTCGACGACGAGCAGATCGAGCAGCTGATCAAGATGCTGCGCATCATCAAGATGAATCTGGCCCGCGCGGCCAAGGCCAACGCCAAGACCGACGGGACCGGCGGTCGCAACAACAACAACAAGAAACAACGCCGGGATGGGACCGCTTAAGGGAATCAAGATCGTCGAGTTCGCCGGCATCGGCCCGGGGCCGTTCGCCGCCATGATGCTGGCTGACATGGGCGCCGAGATCGTGCGTCTGGACCGCAAAGGCGCGACGCCGCCGCCGAACATCGACAAGCAAGCAATGCACCGCGGCCGCCGCTCGATCGCGCTCGACCTGAAGACGCCCGAGGGCAAAGAGGCGGCGCTGCGCATGGTCGAGGGCGCCGACGCGATCATCGAGGGCTTCCGCCCGGGCGTGATGGAGCGGCTCGGCCTCGGCCCCGAGGACTGCCTGACGCGCAACCCTGCACTGGTCTACGGCCGCATGACCGGCTGGGGCCAGGAAGGCCCGCTCAGCCAGGGTGCCGGCCACGATATCAACTACATCGCGCTGTCCGGCGCGCTCTGGTGCATGGGCGAGCCCGACCGCGACCCGATGCCGCCGCTGAACCTGGTCGGCGACTTCGGCGGCGGCGGCATGATGCTGGCGCTGGGTCTCGCCTGCGCCCTGATCGAGGCCAAGACCTCGGGTAAGGGTCAGGTCGTGGACGCGGCGATGAGCGACGGCAGCGCCGCCTTGATGACGATCATCTACGCCTACCGCGACATGGGCCGCTGGATCGCCAGGCGCGGCTACAACCACCTCGACGGCGGCGCGCCGTTCTACGGCACCTACAAGTGTGCCGACGGCAAGTGGATCTGCATCGCCTCGATCGAGCCGCAGTTCTACGCCGAACTGCTCGAACGCCTGGGTCTGACCGAGGCCGACGTCGGCGACCGCGACGACCGCGAGGACTGGCCGCGCCAGACCCAGCTCCTCGCCGACATCTTCGCCGGCAAGACCCGCGACGAATGGTGCGAGCTGATGGACGGCACCGACGTCTGCTTCTCGCCGGTGCTCGACCTGGACGAGGCCCCAGACTACGCCCACAACAAGGCGCGCGGTACCTTCGTCGAGATCGACGGCATGATCCAGCCGGCGCCGGCGCCGCGCTTCAGCCGCACGCAGTCCGAAATCCAGGGCCCGCCGCCCCTGCCCGGCCAGCACAACGACGAGGCGCTGGCGGATTGGGGCTTCAGCGGCGAGGAGATCGCGGCGCTGAAGGCGGCTGGGGCGGTCTAGCGCCCCCCCTCACCCTCCCACGCGCAAGCGCGCGGGTCCCTCCCTCTCCCACCGGGAGAGGGCATTCGCATCGACCATGGCAAGAAAAATCCCTCTCCCTGGAGGGAGAGGGAGGGACCCGCGCAAAGCGCGGGAGGGTGAGGGTGCTGGCTCTACGCCGCCGCCGAAATCGCCCCGAACCGGGCCAAGTGCGTGTCGACGTCGCCCAGGGTCTGCTCCAGCACGTTGATGCACTTGGCGTAGTGGCCGAGCATGTATTCATCCGTCATGCCGATGCCGCCGTGCATCTGGATCGACCACTGACCCATCTTGCGGCCGTTGCCGGCGATGTAGACCTTGGCCGCCGAGACCGCGCGGGCCCGCGCCGTGGCGTCCTCGCCGTCGGCCTGCATCGCCGCGACCAGGGCCATCGAGCGGCTGTTCTCGTATTCCATCAGCAGGTCGACCATGCGGTGCTGCAGCACCTGGAAGCGGCCGATCGGGCGGCCGAACTGCTCGCGCATCTTCAGGTAATCCAGCGTCAGTTCGTTGATCATCTCCATGGCGCCGACGGATTCGGCGCACAGCGCGGCGTTGCCCAGGTCGGCCAGGTGCTCGATCACCGGCCAGGCACCGCCCTCGGCGCCGAGCAGAGCCGAACCGTCGACGCGCACGTTCTCCAACGTCACCTCGGCGGCACCGCGGCCGTCGATCAGGCGATAGCTGTTGCGCGACACGGCGTCGGCCCCGGCGTCGACCACGAACAGCGACAGGCCGTCGGTGTCGGTGGTGGCACCGAAGGTGCGCGCCGAGACCACCAGCTTGTCGGCGACGTTGCCGCCCATGACCACGGCCTTGCTGCCGTTGAGCACGTAGCCGTAGCCGTCGGCGGTGGCGCTGGTCTCGACGTCGTTGAGGTCGAAGCGCGACTGCGGTTCGCCCAGCGCCGCGGCCATGCGGCACTCGCCGGCGATCAGCGCCGGCAGGATCTCACCCTGCTGCTCGGCCGAGCCCGCGAGGCGCACGGCGCCGCCGCCCATGACCACCGTCGGCACGAAGGGTTCAAGGGCGAGTTTACGGCCGAACTCGGTCTGCAGCACGAGAACGTCGACCGAGGTGCCGCCGAAACCGCCGTGTTCCTCGGCGAACGGCACGCTCAAAAGGCCGAGCTCGGCGTACTGGCGCCAGTTGTCGGCGCTGTAGCCGAGATCGCTTTCCAGGTAGCCGTTGCGCGCTTCCTGCTCGTAGGTGTCGTCCAGCAGCTTGCGCAGGCTGTTGGCGATCAGGGTCTGTTCTTCGCTGTATGAAAAGTCCATGGTCCGTGCCCCCTCAGAGTCCCAGGATCGCCTTGGTGATGATGTTCTTCTGGATCTCGTTTGAACCGCCGTAGATCGACGTCTTGCGCCGGTCGAAGTAGCTGCGCGTGCTGGCGGCGGCATACTCCGGCCCGACCGGTTCGCCGTTCCAGTCGGCGTCGACGGCCTCGGGGATGAACGGCGGTCCATAGGGCCCGACGGCGTCCATCTTCAACTCGGCCAGGCGCTGCTGGATCTCGGAGCCGCGGATCTTCAGCAGCGACGATACCGGCCCCGGCGCGCCACGCTCCTGCTCCTCGACCAGGATACGCATGTTGGTGTACTCCAGCGCCATCAGGTCGATCTCGAGCTGCGCCAGGCGGGCCTGGAACAGCGGATCCTCGATCAACGGCTTGCCGTTCTTGCGCTCCAGCCGCGCCATCTCCTTGACGTGGACTAGGTCCTGCTTGCACATGCCGACGCCGGCGATGCCGGTGCGCTCGTTGCTGAGCAGGAACTTGGCGTAATCCCAGCCCTTGTTGAGCTCGCCGATCAGATTCTCCCTGGGCACCCGCACGTCCTCGAGGAACACTTCGTTGACCACGTGGTCGCCGCCGAGGGTGACGATCGGGCGGACCTCGATGCCGGGTGTGTTCATGTCGATCAGCAGGAAGGAAATGCCCTCCTGCTGCTTGACGTCGGGATCGGTGCGCACCAGGCAGAAGATCCAGTCGGCGTAGTGGCCCAGCGTGGTCCAGGTCTTCTGGCCGTTGACCACCCATTCGTCGCCGTCGAGCACGGCGCGGGTCTTCAGCGAGGCCAGGTCGGAGCCCGAGCCCGGCTCGGAGAAGCCCTGGCACCAGAACTCCTCGCCGCTGCGGATCTTGGGCAGGAAGCGCTCCTTGTGCGCGTCGCTGCCGAAGTGGCAGATGACGGGACCCACGAGGCGGGTGCCGAACGGCTGCACCCGGGGCGCGCCGGCGGCGAAGCATTCCTCGTCGAAGATGTGGTTCTGGATCGCGGTCCAGGCGCAGCCGCCGTACTCGACCGGCCAGTTCGGCGTGATCCAGCCCTGCTCGTAGAGGAGGCGATGCCAGGTCATGTAGTCGTCCTTCGACAGACGCTTGTCGTTCTTGACCTTGTCGGCCACGTCGGCCGGCAGCTTTTCGGCCAGAAAGGCGCGCACCTCGTCGCGGAAGGCCAGTTCTTCGGCGTTGTATGAGAGATCCATGACTGCTTCCTCTCGTCGTTCCCTAGTGTCTTCGTTATCCGTTCAACTCTTCCATCCAGGATTTCGGAACCGGGATGGGGGTGTCCAGCAGAATTTGCGCGTAGGTCTTGGCCTGGGCGTCCAGGTGGATCGAGGCCATGCCGCCGCCACCGAGCGTGTCGCGCAGCAGGAAGTTGAGACCGTGGATGCCGGGCAGGTCGAAACGCTCGACCTCGCCGTCGCAGAAATGCGCGAAACAGGCCTTCACCCGATCGGGGGTTAACGCAGCGCGGATCGCGCCCAGGTATTCGGGTTTGCGCGCGATCACGCCGACGTTGGCGTCGTTGCCCTTGTCGCCGCTGCGCGCCACGGCGAGGCGGATCAGCGGCACCTCGGCGGTCTCGCCAGTGGGCGCCGGCGGCGCTTCGATTGCCGCAGGCGCGGACCCGTCGGCGCTCGGCTGCGCCGGCGCGTAGGGCACCTGCCGGCCGCCGACGCGTACCGTCACCGGCACACCGTCCTTGGCCAGCAGGAACGAGAACGCGCGCACCAGCGGCTGCACCTTGGCACGGCCGCCGCCGAGGCTGCTGCGCCCGGTCGACATGGCCAGCGCGTTGCCGACCAGCTCGCGCGCGAACAGCTCCAGCGCCGCCTTTTCCGGGTGCTGCACCGACAAGCGAAGCAGCACCTCGCGCGGGCCGTGCGCGGTGATCCGTTCTCCGGCGCCGTACAGCGATTCGGCGCCGATGATCTGCGAGTCGACGCGGCTGAAGTCGCCGAGGCCGCGCTCGTCGAACAGGCGGAGCATGCGTGCCAGCGTGGCGTCGCGCTGCACCTCGGCCCGCTCGACCGCGTCGAAACCGGCGAACAGCATGCTCGGCGCGCACTTGTAGCCGTCGCGGTAGGTGGCGCAGACCTTCAGTTCTTCGCCGGGGGCGCGGCCGCGGGCGCCGGTCACGGTGACCTCCTGCTCGCCGCTCTGCACGATCTCGACGGCGGTGAAGTCGCAGGCGACGTCGGGCAGCAGGTAGGCCGCCGGATCGCCGATCTCGTAGAGCATCTGCTCGCCGACGCTGAGCGGCGAGACAAGGCCGCCGGTGCCGGCCGGCTTGCCGACCACGAACGAGCCGTCGGCCGTCACCTCGGCGATCGGGTAGCCCATGTCGGCCCAGTCGCCGGCAACGTCGCGCCAGTCGGTGAAGTTGCCGCCGGTGGCCTGGGCGCCGCATTCCAGCAGGTGCCCGGCCAGGCTGCCCTGGGCCAGCTTGTCGAGGTCGTCGGCGGTCCAGCCGAATTCGTGAATCAGCGGCCCGAGCACGCAGGCACTGTCGACGCAGCGGCCGGTGACGACGATGTCGGCGCCGGCATCCAGCGCCGCGGCGATGGGAAAGGCGCCGAGGTAGGCGTTGACGCTCATCACCCCGCCGGGCAGCGCAGCGCCGGTGCGCATTTCGCTCACGCCCGCGTCGCGCAGATCGTCAGCCTGCGCCAGCAGGTCGTCGCCCTCGACCGTGCCGATGGCCAGGGAAACGCCGGCCTCGGAACAGGCCGCTTCGAGCGCGCGGCGGCAGGCGTCCAGGTTGACCCCGCCGGCGTTGGCCACCACCTTGACCCCGCGCGCCGCGATCTCGGGCAGCAGTGGCGCGATCATGGTGACGAAGTCGAGCGCGTAGCCGGCGTCCTCGGAGCGCGCCCGGGCGCGGGCCAGGATCGACATGGTGACCTCGGCCAGGTAGTCGAAGGCCAGGTAGTCGACCTCGCCCTTGAGCAGAAACTGCTTCGGCGCCTCCGCCGAATCGCCCCAGTAGCCCGAGGCGCCGCCGATGCGCACGGTCCTGCTCATGCCGGCGGCTCCATGCGGATCACCACGGCGCGGGTCGCCACCTGGTCGCCGACCGCCACCGGCACCTCGGCGACGGTGCCGTCGGCCGGCGCGACCAGCCGGTGTTCCATCTTCATCGCCTCCAGCACGGCCAGGCGCTGGCCCTTGGTCACGGCGTCGCCCGGCTTGACGTCGACGGCGATGATCGCGCCGTTCATCGGCGCCCGCACGCTGTCCTCGGCGCCGCCGCCGTCGAGCCCCGCGGCGGTCATCAGCACGTCGGTGATGCGAACGGCGCCCGATCCATCGTCGAGCCACAGGTCGTCGCCAACACGCAGGTAACCGGCGCGGCCTTCGCGGCCATCCAGCGTGTAGCGCAGGCCCTGCCCGTCATCGCCGGCGATGGTCATGAAGGCGGTTTGCTCGCCGAGGGTCACCGCGTAGCCGCCATCACGCATGGCGACACTGCCAGCGAGGCGTTCTCCTGCGTGCTCCAGGCGCAGCGGGTAGGCCAGCCGGCCGCCACTGTGCCAACCGGTGAGGTCGCCGTGCTCGGCGCGGTCGGCATGGAACAGCACCGCCGCCGCCAGCAGCGGCGTGCCGGTGGCGGTCTCCGCCTGCATCTCCTCCTCGACGAAGGCGGTGGTGGCGCCGCCGTCGACGAACACGGGATGCGCCAAGCTGTCGAGCAGGAAGCGCTTGTTGGTCGCGATGCCCAGCGCCGCGGTGTCGCGCAGCGCCGTCATCAACCGCCGCCGCGCCTCCTCGCGGTCGCGCCCGTGGGCGATGATCTTGGCGATCATTGGGTCGTAGTGCGGGCTGATCTCGATGCCGCTCTCCAATGCGTGGTCGACCCGCACCCCCTGCCCTTCCGGCGTCCGCCACAGCCCGACGGTACCCGACTGCGGCAGGAAGCCGGCGGCCGGATCCTTGGCGTAGAGCCGCACCTCGATGGCGTGACCGGCGGCGGCGATCTCGTCCTGCGCCAGCGGCAGCATGGCGCCGGCGGCGACGTCGAGCTGCCAGGCGACCAGGTCGAGGCCCAGCACCATCTCGGTTACCGGGTGCTCGACCTGCAGCCGGGTGTTCATCTCCATGAAATAGAATTCGCCGTTCTGATCGAGCAGGAACTCGACCGTGCCGGCGCCGAGGTAGCCGATCGCTTGCGCCGCCGCCACCACCGCCGCACCCATGTTGTCGCGCAGTTCGGCGTCGACCGCCGGGCTCGGGCTCTCCTCGATGATCTTCTGGTGGCGCCGCTGCACCGAGCAGTCGCGCTCGCCCAGGTGCACGGCGTTGCCGTGGGCATCGGCGAAGACCTGGATCTCGACGTGGCGCGGCCGCTCGACCGCGCGCTCGAGGATCAGCACGCCCGAGCCGAAGGCCTTTTCCGCCTCGGATCGGGCGGAGGCGATGGCCTCCTCCAGATCGGCGCGGTCGTCGACCCGGCGCATGCCCTTGCCGCCGCCGCCGGCCGCCGCCTTGACCATCACCGGAAAACCGATCTTCTCGGTTTCCGCGATCAGGGTGCCGTCGGACTGGTCATCGCCCTGATAGCCGGGCACGCAGGGCACGCCGGCTGCTTCCATGCGCCGCTTGGCCGCCGCCTTGTCGCCCATCAGCGCGATGACCTCGGCCGAGGGTCCGATGAACACCAGACCGGCTGCGGCACAGGCAGCGGCGAAGTCGGCGTTCTCGGCGAGGAAGCCGTATCCCGGGTGCACGGCGCCGGCGCCCGATGCCTTGGCCGCCTCGACGATTTTGCCGATGTCCAGATAGCTCTCGGCCGCGGTGGTGCCGCCCAGCGCCACGGCGGCGTCGGTCAGGCGCACGAACGGCGCGTCGGCGTCGGCATCGGAGAACACGGCGACGGTGCCGTAACCCTGGGCCCGGGCCGTGCGGATCACCCGGGCGGCGATCTCGCCGCGGTTGGCGATCAGAATGCTGTCGAACGCGGCCATCGTCCTACATCCTTCCGACGCCGAAAGTGTTGGGATTGAGCTCGCGTGCCTCGGCCTCGGCGCAGGTGGCGAGGCAGAAGGCGAGCACCCGGCGGCTGTCGCGCGGATCAATCAGGCCGTCATCCCAAAGCCGCGAGGTCGCGAACAGCGCCGTCGACTTGGCGTCGATCTGATCGATGATCTTCTGCTCCGAGCGGGCCAGGGCCTCGCGGTCGATCTCCTTGCCCTGGCGCTTCAGTTTCTCCTCGGTGACGATCGACATCACCTTGGCGGCCTGTTCGCCACCCATCACCGAGATGCGGTTGTTCGGCCAGGCGAGCACGAAGCGCGGTCCGAACGAACGGCCGCACATGCCATAGTTGCCGGCGCCAAAGCTGGCGCCGACCATCATCGTGATCTGCGGTACCGTGGCGTTGGACACCGCCTGCACCATCTTCGAGCCGTGCTTGACGATACCGGCGCGCTCGGCCTCGGTGCCGACCATGTAGCCGGTGGTGTTCTGCAGGTAGATGATCGGGTTGCCGGCCTGGCTCATCAACTGGATGAACTGCGCCGCCTTGGCCGCGCCATCGGCGTCGATCGGGCCGTTGTTGCCCAGAATGGCGCAGGCGCGGCCCTCGATCGCCGCCTCGCCGCAAATGGTGTGCGGGCCGTAGAGCGGCTTGAACTCGAGAAAGTCGCTGTCGTCGACCAGCCGCGCGATCACCTCGCGCACATCGTAGGGCTGGCGGTAGTCGACCGGCACGATGCCCAAGATCTCCTCGACGTCGTAGCGCGGCGGCTTGAAGGCCGGTGGCTCGGCCGTCCGGCCTTCGTTCCAACCCAGGCGGTCGATGATCTCACGGGCGATGCGCAGGCCGTCGGCATCGTCGGCGGCCAGATAATCGGCGACGCCGGAGATCGTGTTGTGCATCTCGGCGCCGCCCAGGTCCTCGGCGGCGGCGACCTCGCCGGTGGCGGCGAGCAGCAGCGGCGGCCCGGCCAGATACACCTTGGAGCGGCCCTGCACCATGATCGTGTAGTCCGACATGCCCGGGCGGTAGGCGCCGCCGGCGGTCGAGCTGCCGTGCACTACGGCGATCTGCGGGATGCCAGCGGCGGACAATTTGGCCTGGTTGAAGAAGGTACGGCCGCCCTCGACGAAGATCTCGGACTGGTACAGCAGGTTGGCGCCGCCGGACTCGATCATGTTCACGACCGGCAGCTTGTTCTCCAGCGCGATCTCCTGCGCGCGCAGCGACTTCTGCAGCCCCATCGGCGCCGTGGTGCCGCCCTTGATGCCGCTGTCGTTGGCCAGGATCAGGCAGCGCGCGCCGGCGATGAAGCCGATCCCCGCAATGACCCCGCCGCCGAGCACGCTGTCGACACCGTCGTCGTCGTGCATACCGAGCCCGACCAGGGTCGAGAATTCGAGGAACGGCGAGCCCTTGTCGAGCAGCATCGCCACCCGTTCGCGCGGCAACAGCTGGCCGCGCTTCTCGAACAGCTCCTTCTTGGCGTTCGAGGTCTGGCGCACCTTGGCCTCGAGGCCGCGGAAACCGTCGATGCAGTCGAGCATCGCCGCGCGCCGCTCGGCGAATTCGGCCGAGCTGGTGTCGACCTGCGTCTCGATGATCGCCATGCCGCCCCCCGTCCGCCCGGCCTACTCGGGTCGGCCGGCGGCCATGCGCACGGTGCGGTAGGTGATCACCGTCTCGCCGCGCTGGTTGATGATGTCGTTGCGCGCGGTGACGATGCCGCGGTTGCCCTTGCTGGTCGGCTTGATGTCGAGGATCTCGACGATGGCATGCACGGTGTCGCCCGCGACCACGGGCGCCAGGATCTTCTTCTCGATCTCCAGCAAAGCCAGCCCGACTCCCTGGATCAGGGTTTGGCACTGGATACCCTCGATCAGCGTGTAGGTCAGCGCCGCCGGCGCCACCCGGCCGTCGACCTTGGCCGCGGCGCCCTTCTTGAAGGTCATGTCGGTGAACAGCACCTCGGTCATGCCGGTGACGCCGACGAAGGCGGTGATGTCGGCGTCGGTGATGGTGCGGCTCAGCGTCTTGAACCGGTCGCCGATGCTCAGGTCGTTCCAATAGGTGCCAATGCCGACCAGTTTCGGCTCGGCCTTGCTCTGTGCGCTGTCTTCAGGCATTCCCGTCTTCCCTGTCTTCCAGTCTGGATTACTTCTCCGCCGCGCGTATTATACGCTGGAGAATAGTTCGTAAGCGAATAATTTTTTGGGAGGGATCGATGGGCGGCCTGCCTACCTGCGAGACCCTGCTGTTAGAGCGGCGGGGCGGACGGCTCTACGTCACCCTGAACCGGCCCGAGCGGCGCAACGCGATCAACGCGCAGATGAGCGCCGAGCTGCGCGGGCTGATCGAACATCTGGCCGGAGATACGGAAATCCGCGTGGTCATCCTGCGCGGCGCCGAGGGCAATTCCTGCTCCGGCGGCGACATCAAGGAGCGGCGTCAGCAGGTCGAGGACGCGGTTGCCGACGAGGATCCGATCCTCGAGCGCAGCATCCGCGCCGGGCACATGTTCCTGGCGCTCGACCGGCTGCCGCAGGTGGTCATCGCGGTGGTCGAGGGCGCGGCCATGGGCGGCGGCCTGGGCATGGCCTGCGTCACCGACGTGACGCTGGTGCACAAGGACGCCAAGTTCGGCCTGCCCGAGGTCACCATCGGCGTCGCGCCGGCGCAGATCGCGCCCTATGTGGTCAAGCGCATCGGCCTGACCGAGGCGCGCCGGCTGGCCCTGACCGGACAGCGCTTCGACGGCGCCGAGGCCGGCCGTCTCGGCCTCGCCCACTTCGTCTGCGACGACAGCGCGGCGCTGGAAGAGAAGCTCGAGCAGGTGATCGCCTCGGTCGAGCGCTGCGGGCCCAAGGCCAACGCGGCGACCAAGCGGATCCTGCTCGCCGTCGGCAGCCGGCCCGAAGAGGACCTGATCCGCTTCGCCGCCGAGGAGTTCTCGGCGCTGAACCAGGACGACGAGGGCCGCGAGGGTCAGCGCGCCTTCGTCGAGAAGCGCCCGCGCAACTGGGTACCGAGCAAAGATGGGAATTGAGCGCCATCTGGCGACGGTCTGGGAACACGTCACCGACCTCGTGCCGCACCGCCCGGCGCTGATCGACTCGCGCCATCAGGTGAGCTGGCGCGAGTACGATGACCGCGCCGCGCGTCTCGCCGCGGCGCTCGCCGAGCTGGGCGTCGGAACCGGCGGCAAGCTGGCGATCTACGCCTACAACCGCTGCGAATGGCTGGAAACCCAGTTCGCTGCCTTCAAGCTGCGCGCGGCGGCGCTGAACGTGAACTACCGCTACCTCGAGGACGAACTGGTCTACGTGCTCGACGACGCCGGCGCCGAGGTGGTGGTGTTCGAGGGCGGCTTCGCCGAGCGCATCGACGCCGTGCGCGCGCGGCTGCCGAAGCTGCGCCACGTGATCCAGATCGACGACGGTTCGCCGCTGCTCAACGGCGCCCTGGCCTACGAACGGCTGATCGCCGCGCACGATCCGATGCGCCGGCAGACGCGGTCCGCCGACGACCGCTTCGTCATCTACACCGGCGGCACCACCGGCATGCCGCGCGGCGCCGTCTACCGCCACGGCGACGTGCTGACCAAGACCGTGCGCGGCTACCTGTTCCGCGGCCTCGACGTGCCGGAGACGGTCGAGGACGTGCTCGACTCGGTGCGACAACTGGACGCCGAGGACCGCCTGCCGCGGGTGATGCCGGCGAGCCCGTTGATGCATGGCATGGGCAACTTCACCGGCGCCATCTTCCCGGCCAACATGGGCGGATGCTCGGTGATGGCGACCATGCGCCGGTTCGACGCCGACAGGATCTGGCGCGTCGTGGTCGATCACCGGGTCGAAGAGATCACCATCGTCGGCGATTCCTTCGCCCGGCCGCTGCTGGCGGCGCTGGACGCGGCCGCGGCCGCGGGAACACCCTACGACCTGGGCGCGATGCGGCAGATGCTGTCGGCCGGCGTGATCTGGTCGCAAGAGGTCAAGGCCGGGCTGTTGCGCCACGCCGATCTCAGATTGATCGACTCTTTGGGCAGCACCGAGGGTGCCATGGCGATCTCGATCGCGACCCGCGGCAACGTCGCCGAGACGGCCCGCTTCAAGCCCAATCCAGGGACCCGGGTGTTCGACGACAACGACTGTCCGGTCGAACCGGGCAGCGGCACGATCGGCCATGTCGCCATGTCGGTGGGCATCCCGATGGAATACGACAACGACCCGGAGAAGACGGCGCGCACCTTCCGCGTGATCGACGGCGTGCGCTACTGCCTGCCCGGCGACCAGGCGACGATCGAGGCCGACGGCACGCTCGTGCTGCTCGGCCGCGGCTCGTTCTGCATCAACACCGGCGACGAGAAGGTGTTCCCGGAAGAGGTCGAGGAGGTGCTGAAGCGCCACCCGGCGGTCGCCGACTGCGCCGTCGTCGGCCTGCCCGACGAACGCTACGGCGAGCAGGTCGCGGCGGTGGTCGCGCTGCCCGGCGACGCCGAGGCCAAGGATCTGATCAATGCCGCGCGAACGCAGATCTCCGGCTACAAGGTGCCGAGGCGCATCGTCTTCGTCGAATCCGTCAAGCGCGGCGACAACGGCAAGATGGACTACGCCTGGGCGCGCGAGGCGGCCCAGGCGTAATTAACCCTCAGCTATGGGGCCTGGGCGCGCGAAATCGCCCAGGCGTAAAGACGCGTCAGCCGCTCGGCACCGCCACCATCTTGCGCATCACCATGCCGACCGCCGCCGCCGCGGCGGTGGCGATCGCGCCCATGATGAACAGTTCGGTGTTGCCGAAGCCGATCACCTCGTTGCCGGGCATGGCCAGGCAGAGCGCGCCGAACACCAGGGCGGCCCGGATCGGCCATTGCATGACCCCCATCTTGGTCAGGTCGCCGACGCCGTAGAGATATCCCTGCAGCGCGGCCGATAGGATGACCACGCCGAGGAAGGCGTTGGCGGTCACGGTCAGGATGTGCAGCGCTTCGCCCTGCATGATCAACCCCGGATCGAGCACGAAAAAGAACGGCACGAAATAGATGATGGTGCCGAGCCGCATGGCCTCGAACCCGGTGCGGATCTTGTCCGCCCCGGCCAAAGTGGCGGCGGCGAAGGCGCCGAGCGCCACCGGTGGCGTGATGAACGACAGCATGCCCCAATACAGGATGAACATGTTCACGCCCATGGCGCTGAGCCCGGAATCGAGCAGCGCCGGCGCCAGCGTGATGGCCAGGATGATGTAGGCCACCGTCACGGTCACGCCGATGCCCATGATGAAGCTGGCCAGCGCGCCGAGCACCAGCAGCAGCAGCACGTTGTTGCCGGCCAGTTGCAGCAGTTCGAAGGCCAGCGTGCTGATCTTGCCGGAATAGGCCAGCGCACCGACGATCAGGCCGATGCCGGCCAGGATCGCCGCCAGTTCGGCGAACAGCTTGGCGATGGCGAGCATGAAGTCGACGGTCTTCTTCCAGTCCCAGCGATGCCCCTTCTTGATCTGATTGACCGCGATCAGCGCCGCGGTGGCGATGTAGGGCGCCTGCGATTCGCGCTGGATGACCAGCAGCAGGTAGATCAGCAGGACAAAGACGGCGATGTAGTGCCATCCGTCCTTCAGCGTCTCCTTGACCGACGGCAGCTCCGAGCGCGGCAGGCCCTCGAGCTTGATGCGCCCGGCATAGGCGTCGATCTGCATGAACAGGGCGAAGAAGTACAGCAGCGACGGGATCACCGCGGCGATCACCACCTCGCGGTAGGGCACGTCCATGTAGGCGGCCATGATGAAGGCGGTGGCGCCCATGATCGGCGGCATCAGCACGCCGCCGGTCGAGGCGCAGGCCTCGACACCGCCGGCAACGTGCGGCGCGAAGCCGATGCGCTTCATCGCCGGGATCGACATCGAGCCGGTGGTCAGCACGTTGGTGATGACGCTGCCGCTGAGCGAACCCATCAGGCCGGAGGCGAAGATCGCCACCTTGGCCGGGCCGCCGCGCACGTGGCCGAGGAAGGCGAAGGCGAGATTGATGAAGAAGGATCCGGCGCCGGTGTACTGCAGGGCGACGCCGAACACCAGGAAGCCGAGGATCAGGCCGGCCAGCGCCCGGGTCGGGATGCCGATCAGGGCCTCGGTCGACAGGGTGTAGTAGGCGGCCGTGTCCCACAGCGATTCGGACGAGCCCTCGAGCACGCCGGGCAGGCTGCCGGCGAACAGCGGATAGATCGCGAACAGGATGATGATGATGGTGACGATCAGGCCGCCGGCGCGGCGCGTGCCCTCGAGCGCGAGCAGGCAGGCGGCCAGGCCGATGTACTGGAATTCGTCCGGCGCCGAGAACTCCCAGCCGCCGTCGACGATGTCGTTGGCGCTGTAGGCGAGAAAGCCGAACAGGCCGAAGGCGGCGAGAAACAGGATCAGGTCGTACCAGGGCATGCCCTTGACACCGACCTTGGACGTCGGCGGGAAGGCGATGAACGCCAGCGGCAGCAGCAGCGCCAAGATCATGTAGTAGTACTGGTTATCGATGAACACAACGCCGGTGAAGCGGCCCAGGTTGAACACCCGGTACATCGCCAGCGCCAAGGCCAGAAGCATGCCGACGATCAGCACGACATTCCAGAACGAACCGAGCCGGCGATGACGTTGTTCGTCGCTCGCCGGCTCGATGGCTTGAGGCTTGTCGCTCATGCTTGTTGAGCGAGTCGGTTAGAGCACATTTGACGAACGTAGAATCGTTTTTAACCGATGTCTGATTCCCTGCCCTGGTGTTTTTAGCCAGGGAGGTTTTCATGGGCTGGGCGTACGGGATTGATCTTCGGCAGCG
>Ga0056109_1000116_pt1 | contig 30560 bp, 26 predicted proteins | sample WorMetG1BERMUDA2_FD_80077 | JGI IMG/M metagenome (GOLD analysis project Ga0056109, IMG submission 80077) | Marine gutless worms symbiont microbial communities from Max Planck institute for Marine Microbiology, Germany - Inanidrilus... ...
CAATACACTGGTTGAGGTTGTTCTTGATCTCATTGAAATCGCCCTTATATTCATCCGTGATCTTCGGCGGGATATCCCCTTTGGAAATGCGGTCAATATATTCCGCCGCAACATTGAGAGGCGCGATCACCGCATCCAGGGTGTCGTTCACCCCACTGACAATCTGGCGATAGTTCCCCGCAAATCTGTCAAGGTCAGCCCTGGCGTCAAGCCGTCCTCCGACTGCCGCCTCCACAAGCTCCCCGATGCTCTCCGTGATCTCCACCTCTTTACTTATATCCAGCACGTATTCCAGAGCCCCGACAATTTTGCCGGAATTATCTTTCACCGGCGTTCCTGAATAGCGAATAGGGAGATCACCGGAGGGTAGTTTGGCCACAGTATCTGCGATAAAGAGCCGATCCTGTCTCATCGCCTTACGCAGCTGGCAGTCTTCGGAATTACAATGGCCGGTGTTAAACAAAGAATAACATTTCTGCCCCAGGCACGCCTCCTGGGTACGCCCGACTGCTTGTGCACCGGCCCTGTTTATATAGGTCACATTGTATTCCGTGTCTATAGCCATCACCGGCGTTGGGATAAGATTCAGCAGCCTGACTTTCTCCTGACACGCCTGATAGTCTGCGGGGCCTCCGCTATTCTGCTCTACCTGTGCTTCCTGCTGTGGCAGCTGAGGCGCCGGTGGAGAGTGCTGAGCTGAGGGTGCTGGTGATTCGAATAAATTTTTGTTTCTGATACTCATGATAAAATCCTCCGATTTGTAGTCTACAACCGCTTTATTGCCTCCCGCCCATCAATGCCGCACCGCTCTAAAAACTCCGCAACGAGAAAACGATACTCTTTTGCCCCCCTTGTTCCGGGTCTAAAATCAAACACACTCTGCCCTGCAGAGGGCGCTTCACTCAATACTGGATCACGACGAATAATTCGCCTGAAAACCGTCTCTCCGTACTGCTCTCTGACTTTCTGTATCACTTCTAGACCGGTTTTATACTCCTGTCGCAGTCTGGAAGCGGTGCTGACCATGGTGAAAAGAATCCCGAGCAGGACCGGATTGACACTCAGACCATTTTTAACCGCACTGACCATCTCCATCAAGCCGATAAGCCCCTCATAGGCCAGATACTCCGGCAGCATGGTTACGATAAACGCATCGGAAGCGGTCAGCGCATTGACAGGCAAAAGGGAAAGAGAAGGAGGACAATCACAGAGGACAAAATCATAGTTCCCACGCACAGCGTGCAGAGTTCGTTTCAACCGGAAACGGCCGTCATCCTCTTCCCCGAGGATAAGATCAGAATTAGCCAGCTCCATCTCCCCGGTCAGAAGATGGAGTCTGGGCACGGAGGTACGGTGCACAGCGTCCACCACCGGCACACTATCAAACATGACATCTGCGAGTCCAGGCGAAAGCTCCTCCCGACCTACTCCAAGCGAAAAAGAGGCAGAAGCCTGCGGGTCCATGTCAATGAGCAGAATCCTGTACCCGAGCTTCGAGAGCGCAGCACCAAGATTCACACTTGTTGTCGTCTTGCCTGTGCCACCTTTATTGTTTATTATCGTGACAACCACACTTCCTCCTTTCGCCGACAATTATGTTTTCTGCGTTTTCTCATTGATGAGAAAACCTGCATTCACCGTTATGTATACTTTCAAAAACCATTTTTACCGTATTTTTTTCCGGATACCTCAACCGCGCAGCCTTAACGGTTGCATAACGACACCTCAGCATCTCAACGATATCCCCGCCGGGACCGCCTCCGCGATACTCAGGGAACACCATTATCGAATGCGCCTCATCCATATCCCCTGTTACGGGAAACCGCATCCTGACCACACAAGCTCCGGGACAGTCACAGTCAAGGTTAACCCGGCAGACTGATCTGCCCGAAGACGCTTCGGCAGCCGAAAAGGTAGTACAGAAAGCTATAGATCGCGAGAACCCGTGCATCAGACCACCTCGCCATAAAGGTTCTGAAGGGTACTCTTAAGCAATGCATTGCAATGGCCGACAATCGGTGCACCATGACCGGGATAGATTGTCGTTATTCCACAGGAAACGAGATAACGGAGTGTGTCAGCATAAGCCTCTGTATATTCGACATCAGAACACTGAGCTATCAGTGGCGTATCCCCGGAAAATAGGACCCCGGAATCGTGAGAATAAAAACAGGCGGAATCCGAACTGTGGGCGCCGCAGAGAATAACTTCAAAATCCATATCCCCCAGGCGGAGCGTCTGATGATTTCTCAAAATCACATCAACCTGCTTCGGAGCAGAACTTACCGCATACACTTCCGGCGAAAACGTATCCTTAACCTTTGCCAGCACTTCACAGTGGTCATAATGGCTGTGGGTGAGCAGCACCCGGTCCAATTTTTTCTTCCCCACCCCTGTTCCCGCATCACGCAGTGCCTGAATAACACGTATATCCCGACCGACATCCACAAGGGTGTTCACATCATCAATGGCATTCCATGTACCACGGACCAGATAAACATTAGAAGTGTAGATTCCGCTGTTTTCCGTCAGGTTAGTGATCCGCATCTCAGGCCACCTTCCTGAAAACGCGTGCTTTATCTACAACAGGTTCAAAAAACTCAGAGAGTTCCTCCGGCATATTCTGAGTCTGTTCAACCGCCAGATAGCCGCCATCATCAAGAGTTCTATAAAACATCTGTAGAACTTCAACCCGCTCTACAGACTGAAAATGGAGCAGCACGTTCTTACAGACAATCAAACCGACCCGTTCTACAGGTGGTTTCAGACTCAGTAGATCATGCTGCTTATACTCAACAGCACCCCTGATCTCATCATTCAAGCGCCAGCTTCTATCCCTGTCAGCAGAATGAAAAAATCGGGTGAAAACATCATCCGGAATTCTCTTGATCTGATCTTCGGGATAGACACCAGCTTCTATTACCTGTCGAAACAGATTGGAGTGGTCTATATCCGTAGCTATGATCTTAACATTACGAAACTGCATATACCCCATACCCTCTCTCAGAACCATCGCCAGACTGTAGGGTTCCGGTCCCATGGCACAACCGGCATCCCAGATTCGGATAAACCGACGCCCACGAAGAGAGGGGAGCACATGATCCCTGATAACTTCCAGTGTCTGGAGGTCTCTGAAAAAATATGTAAAAGCCATGAATACCCACCCTTTTCATTTCAAATACTCATAGACGCACTCTGCTCTCGTTTCGCACAGGAGACGAGATGCACTACATCAAGAATCAGAGCAACAGTCCCGTCTCCCATAATCGTTGCTCCGGAGAGCCCCTCTGCATCTTTGTAGCTCTTACCGAGAGACTTGATCACAGCCTGATGCGTACCGATGATCTTATCCACAACTATCCCGATCTGCTGTCCTTCTACATTGACGACAATTATCTGTTCCACAGCAAGCCGCTCTCCGGTGATATCAAAGAAATCACGAATCCGGATATATGGGATGAGAACACCGCGGAACGACATCAGATTTCTGTTTGTATCAAGCGGCTGCTCCATACATTCACTGACCACTGCAACCGGGACTATATATCGATTTTTCCCAACCTGCACCACAAGTCCGTCAATTATGGCAAGCGTCAGCGGCAGGGACATAATCACTGTTGTCCCCCGCCCCTTCTCACTTTCGATTTTCACGGAACCCCTGAGGGAGTCAATCTGACGTCTCACCACATCCATGCCAACCCCTCTTCCGGATATACTGGTCACAGATTGTACCGTGGAAAATCCGGGATGAAAAACCAGATTAAAAACATCACTGTCACTCAATCCCGCAGATGTGCTGATCAATCCTCTGGAGAGCGCTTTTTCCATAATGATCTCTCTATCCAGCCCCCTGCCGTCATCCGACACACTGACCACCACATTAGCACCCTTATGTTCCGCTGCAAGCCGAATTATTCCCCTTTCCCCTTTACCCCGGGCAAGACGTTCTTCGGGCAGTTCCAGCCCATGATCAATACTGTTACGCAGGATGTGGACCAGAGGATCACCGAGCCGTTCAATAACTGTTTTATCCAGTTCCGTATCTCCACCTGCGGTCTCCAGGTCAATCTTCTTCCCCAGCTCTGAAGAGAGATCTCTGACCAATCGTTTAAACCGACCAAAAGTCGTAGCGATCGGCATCATCCGTATATTCAGGACACAATTCCGCATCTCAGCGGTAAGCCGCTCAATCTCCTCAACCTGAGAACTCAGATCCCTCCTCTCCACGGTACTGGAAAGCTGGCTCAACCGCGCCTGGGTTACAACCAATTCCCCGACAAGATTCACAAGGCGGTCCAACCGGTCAAAGGGCACCCGGACACTGTTTATACCACTCTTCTCTTTGCGCTGCTCCTTCAAGACCGGCTGTTTGCTGAAGACCGGGACCATCTGCTCCTCTATTACCTTTCCTGACCCCTCAAGGAGCTCTCCCTCTCTCTTCTTTTCCGGGAGCACTGCATCAACCTCATCCACAATCTCACCAATTTCGGAAACCGAATCACCGTCTTTCAAAGCCTTCAATCGTTCTATTGAAATATCACTCTCCCCTTCGACAAAAATGAATACATCACGGATTTCATTCTCTTTGTGAGCGGTAAGGAGATGGAACTCCCAGCTCAGATAGCAGGACTCCGGATCAAAATTGTCCCATTCCGGGATATTTTCCGTATGCAGACAAATCTCGCATTCTCCAAAATCACTCAGCTCTTTCACAAGCGCTCCGGGATCCAGTCCGGTCTTCATAACTGAGGAATGGGGGGTGAAGCAAATCCTGAAAACAGAAGGCCCCCGCTTTTCCACTTCCTTCTTCTCCTTTGCATTCTGGACCTGAGAGGCTTTGCCGCTCAACCGTTCCAGTGCTCCAATAATCCGCTCGACTTCAACCAGATCAACTGGAGTGCCATCGGAAGAGGCCCTGAGCATCTTCCCGATTTGATCTCTAGCCCGTAATACAAGATCTATAAGCTCTTTGTTGACCGCAAGCCTCCCCTCCCTCACATCATCCAGAGCAGTCTCCACATGATGAGTGAATGAAGAGATATCCTCAAAGCCGAACATAGCTCCGGAGCCCTTTATTGTATGCATGGAACGAAATAATCGATCAATTGCTTCTACATCACCAGGATCTTCTTCTAAAATGAGCAACGCTTCTTCAATCACCTCAAGATGCTCTTCCGCCTCCTGAAGATAAGCTGCCGCAAAACGGTTATCTGAGCTCATACACTCTCCGTCCTTAAATTGTCTTTTTATGGAAGAACCTTTGTGATCACGTTGATAAGCTGATCCGGACGAAACGGTTTAACGATCCAGCCTGTTGCCCCGGCTTCCCTGCCCTGATTTTTTTTATCATCCTGTGACTCTGTGGTGAGCATAATAATCGGGATAAACTTTGTTTCTGCCTTCTCCCGAACTTTTTTTATCAGACTGATCCCGTCCACATTGGGCATATTGAGATCCGTGATGAGCATGTCTATGGGCTCTCTCTCCAGAACTTCCAGAGCCTCCTGCCCATCTTCAGTTTCCAGAACCTCATAGCCGGCATTGCGCAGGGTGAACCCTACCATCTGGCGGATACTCGCCGAATCATCGACTGTCATGATCCTTTTAGTCATCACTCCCCCCTTTAAACGCTCTCATCCATGATTTTCCGGTTCAGCCTGATCCTCTCCATGGCTTTTCCTGCCAATTCTGAAATCTCAATACTCTCTATCCTGACTGATCTTTTCTTCGCTTCACGGGTAAAGGCGATAATGAGCTGGATACCGATGGAATCGATATTGACTACATTGGAAAAATCCAATTTCACCCGAGCACCCTCTTCAAGAAAAGAGCTGAGTGCATTTTTCAATCTTCCAACATTGCCGATACATACTGTATCGCCGGGATTGAAGCAGTGGATGGCGTTAAGACCATTCATGTTTTTTCTTTCCTTTTACCTGTACCTTCGTTTAATTCCAATCCAGAAGAAGACAGGAAAAGCGGGATTTTTCCTGTAAGCAAAATTCCTTACACTCTAGAAGAGGATAATCGAATCTTCCACTTCTGAGTCGGAAGAGGTATCAGCCCTGAGTTTATCCTCTCCATAAAGGCTGCGATACACTTCTCTTTCACTTTCCATTGTGTACTTATGTACCGCTTGCCGGTCATGAGCGCCGGCGTTGGGGCCGACACCACAATAGATGTCAGTAATCTTCACAATCTGCTCCTCAATTCTGGAAATAAACGCATTAACAAAAACCATCGAATGCCCTGCTTCCAGAATAGAATCCTGGAGTTCCTTGCTGCCGCTACCACTCAAGACGATCTGCTCCTGAAGGGTTCCATACTGCTCCCGCAATCTCGCCACCTCACTGTTTACGATTTCAAGCTCGCCCTGAAACGTGTCCAGCCCCAATTCTCGTCTATCCTGAATAATTGATTCAATAATTCCTCGAATTTCATCAGCAAAGCCTATAGATTTTCTGGAAAGCTCATTCACACGCTGCCCGAGGATACGAAACGGCTTACTTCTTCTCTTAAGCCCTGCTGTCATCACAATCGCATTGATGGCCTTCATTTCAAGTGACTGATTAAGCTCTTTTGCTTTCTCGACATACTGTTCCAGCCGCCTGACCCTGGACATGGCCCCATCAATCGACACTGATATTCGTCTGCAGATTTCTTTACCCTGACCCAGATATTCCAGAAGCCTCAACAATCCGAAAAGAGAATCTTCCAGAATGACCCCCGGACCTAACGCCTCTCCCCTGTCGCTGGCTATAAACTGCATTAAACCGGCAAGATTCTTATGGATAAGAGTGAAAGCCGAGACTCCGACAACCTTGACTTTGACAAGCTCCTTCAAAGAAACTCCAAGCTGCCTGACCTGCAGGGTCAAAATATCCCTTCCGGACTCCCTCTCCCCCCTCACAATCTCATCGAGAATCTCACAAACATGCTCAATTCGTTGACGGACAATGTCGTGAGCCTGAAGAGCAACTACAAGAGCGGAAACTTCCCTGGAAATATTTCTTGTACAAATATTTGCCGTCTCAAATTCCGGGACAAGCTCGTTGATTTTAGAGACCATCTTTGATTTTATGCGATCCCCATCCTCAACCGCACTGAGGATAAAATCCTCAAACCGGGACAGATCCAGCTCAATTTTTTTAAGCTGCTCTTTCTGTTCGGATTGAGTATCCAGACTATCAGCGGTGATAGCACTGCTCACTTCAGCCAATTCCGAAGCAAGGCCTTTTATCTCCTTTCCGAAACTGAAAAAGGAGTCCTCCTGCTCCTGAAGATGCCCGCTCTGCACTTTTATGTTAAGCGCGATGATACTGAGATTTCTGGAAGTGGTATCGATGAAGCTGCAGGTTTCCCGGAAATGGGTGATCTGGACATTCTTACTTCGTATTTCATCCAATCCCTCTCTGACATGGGAAGTGAGCTTCTCCAGCTTCTCCATCACCAGCTGCTGAATACGCAGATACTCCGCAAGCATCCCCCGATTCCTGTCCTTCATGATCTCTTTGACACTCTCAATGACTCTTGAAAGATCGTCTGCCCTTGAGCTTAACCCCATCAACAGTTCACCGGTCTTGAGAAACTTCTCCTCAACACTGAGGACCGCTCCCCCCAGCTCCTCGCAGATCCTGCGTAGTTCCTCTTTACACTGGTTATGGATCTCAAAAGATTCTCTGTTTTCCTGATCATTCTCCAGCACAGCGCATCCTCACATCAGATGTCAATACCTTATATAGTTCCTGGTATTGCCTGTAGAGGAAAAATAATGATTAATATGTAGGCGAAATCACCTACGTGAAATTTACTCTTGACAGAAACAATAATATTCACGATCCTATTTATATTCTTGAGTGAAAGCAGGTGAATTGATGGTAAGAATTGTGCTCGCAGAAGATGACTTTCAGGAGCGCCTCCTGTATAAAAAATTTCTTCAGAATGAATCTTTCACGATCTATGAAGCGGAAAATGGAGAAGATGCGATCCGAATTATGAAAGAGAAAAAAGCGGATATTCTAATCACAGATATTCTGATGCCCGAGCTGAATGGTCTGGAGGCAATGGCCTCTCTGCTTCAGGAACGCCCTCAAGCAAAAATCATCGCCATCTCAGGTGGAAATATAGCAACAGACCCCATCGAGGGACTTAAGCTCGCCTCCAGACTTGGTGCCAGAAGAATCCTCCGCAAACCATTCTCCAGAGAAGCACTCAAACAGGCTGTCGCCGGCACGCTGGCCACAGGCAGCTGAAAACTAAAAAAAGAGACCCATCCCGGGCCATTTTTGCGAAATGGCCCTAAAAATCTTATTTTGAAGAACCCTTACCCGTTTTCATAGTGGACCGGCGACGTGTACCGGATGCGGGGCGTCTGTCGCGAGGGCCGGCAGCCCCCCGCTTCTCTCTGGACTCTTCAATATTGACTGCATATCTCCCGATTTTTTTCCCGGAAAGATTTCTCATCAGCTTCTTATCGCAACCGGCCTTCACACTGGCAAAAGAGTATTTATCCAGCACAATCAGCTTGATCAACTCCTCTTCTTTCAACTTGCCTTTTTTTACCAGAAAATCAGTCAGAACCGCGGCACTGACATCATGATTTTTCCCGATGTTTATGAACAACCTGACACTGCTGGCCGTGTCACCCCGACGACCTTTCTCGTCCTCCTGCAGGAAGTTGTATCCATTGTCCATATATTTCTTAACCAGAAAAGCCAGAGCACGCCCCCTCAAGCTAAAAGGGATCACTTTTTTGACCATCTTATACGCATCGCGCACGTTCTCGCCCTGTATCTTCTCTTTCAATTTATCCAGCATTCTTTCCATCCTTTTCTCAAATACCACATTTTTGTCCGGGAGTTCCCGTTTAACGATATCCAGATTATTCCCCTCTTGAATTTTCAAAAGGTCGTAGTATTCACTCGGCGAAACAAAAGTAATGCTCCTGCCCGACGATCCGGCACGACCGGTTCTTCCTGTGCGGTGCACATAAACCTCCACATCCAGGGGGATATGGTAATTGATCACATGGCTCACCCCCTGAACATCAATACCTCTGGCCGCCACATTTGTCGCAACCAGCAAATCAAGATTTCCACTCCGATACTTATGCATCACCTCTTCCCGTTTTGTCTGGGGGAGATTCCCATGCAGACTTTCCGCTTTATAACCCCGTCTGCAGAGATTACGGTAGACACGCTCAGTTTCCATTTTTGTGCGGCAAAAAACCAGGCCAAGGCGGACTGATTCCGCATCAATGATATCACAGAGACGGTCAAACCTCTCCTTGTCCAGAATTTCATAAAAGACATGTTCTGTGGTGTCTGCAACTCTGTTCTCATCATCACAGGTGGAATGCATTGCCGGCCGCTTGAGATAAGCCCGGCCCAACCTCTGGATTCGGGGCGGAATAGTTGCCGAAAAAAACATGGTTTGCCGCTCTCCAGGAAGGCTGGAGAAAATCTCCTCTACCTCCTCGTAAAATCCCATATCGAGCATCTCATCAACTTCATCGAGAACAGCGATTTTCGTCCGCCCTAGCTTGAGCTTCTTCTGCCGGATCAGATCCAGGACCCTCCCGGGTGTACCGACAACAACCTGCGATCCTCTGCACAAAGCGTTTACCTGGCTCTTCATGGAAACACCACCATACACACTCACCACCCGGGTCGCCGATCCTTTTGACAGCTTTTTTATCTCTCCGGCAACCTGTTTTGTAAGCTCCCGTGTAGGAGTGAGCACAAACGCCTGAACAAATTTCTTCTTCGCATCAATACTCTCTAGAATGGGTATGATAAAAGCCAGTGTCTTCCCTGTACCTGTCTGCGCCTGCCCGAGAATATCACGCCCCTTCAAGGCATCTGGCAGCACCAGCTGCTGGATCGGAGTCGCTGTATCGAAGCCGAGCGCCACGATTGAGGAACGTATCCCCTCCTGCAGCGGCATTGTGCTGAATTTTTCAAAATTTTTCCTGCTCATCTGATTCCTGTCTTTCACACAACTGGATACGGTTGCACTTATTGTTTCTTTCTGCCACTCCTGAAATCGACTTTGATCACTCTGCCATGAGCGCCGGAGCCCCGAACCTTCGCGGCATATCCTGTTTCTTCAAGAAATTCCAGAATTTCCTCATTATCCGGAACCGCATCAAGCGCCTTTTCAGCCATTCTAACAGCCGCCGCTTCATCTCCTGTTTCCCATTTGAGATACATCCAGAGCATGTAGACTTCTCCCAGAAAGCCTTTATCCTGAGGATGGATCAACTGCAGGGCCCGATTGAAATATTCCCCGGCCTTCTCATAATCACCCTGTTTGAAGCAAACCTCCCCCTGCGTGCGAAAAGGATCCGGATCCGAGGGAAAAGCTTCTGAATACTCTGCGGCGTAAAAAAGGATATCCTCATCGATCTCCAGAAAATAGGAAGCCTGATAAAGAAACTTATTGAGGATCTTCTCAGAGGGATACTTCAGCTTGAGTGCTTTAAGCACGGATGCCGCTTTACGGGGCTCCCCTTCTATAAAAAGTAGAGTGAGCGCCTCCTCCAGTTCGTTTAGATCCTCCTTTTTCAAAGAAGTGGGGATCTCTCCCGTGCCACCAAGATAAAAGGGAGAAAAATCTTCATCAATTTCAGACGCCAGCTGCACCCGGTTACCACTGACAAAAAAACGCTCCGAATCACTCAGGTAGAAGGAGAGATTGCAGGGCAGAGAAAAAAAATTGAACACCTCCCGATACAGCATGATCTTGAGAATTGAAGTTATCTGCAGGGGGTCGGCAAGATCTCCACCATCTTCATAATGCTCCCGGAAAAGCGTTGCCACATACTCAGTGACTTCAAAAGGCAATTCCGAATCGAGCAATCTGTCGAATTCCTCGGAAGGCAACCGCCTGATCCGAAAACGGGCGTTCTCATAATCGATGATCGTGAACAGAAGAGCATCCTGCTCTTTGACAAAACCGGTCTCCTTATACCATTTCCGAAGTCCGCGAATCAAAAAATAATCAGCCTCTTCTATAGATAGAGAAACAGAGACAGAACCCTGTTCAGTCTCAAGCTCCAGAGTATCCCGGCCAAGAGCGGATTTGAGAAAAAAGAGCATCTCCCCGCCAAAGAGACCCACTTTTCCCTCCTCAACCCCCCGCGCCTCTGGAAGAGCGAAAAAACAGACCCCATCAGCCAGTTTCCCCGCACTGTAGAACCGGTCCTCCTCTATCCCGACTATCCGGTAATCGTGTTCCAGACAATCCCGAACCCGCTCAACATCTATAGGCTCTCCAGATTCTGTTTGAAGAATTCGTGCGACAGAGGCGTTATCAATCGCACTTTCCTGCGCTGCAACGACTGAAAAAACAGAATCTTTAGTAACCAACAACGCCTCCACTGATGTGATAAAATTATCAAATTAAATAATACTCATCAATTCCTGTCAAAACAAACCCCTTGCTTACAGCACTACAGACTCCTATATTTAACTTAACATGCGTATAGATGAACAGGAGGCAACTATGAATCCTGAATCTTTCACCTTCAAAACCCGGGAAGCTCTTGATACCGCACTGCAGAGCGCACTCACCGGCGGGCATCCAGAAATATCCCCTTTCCACCTGCTCAAGGCACTCCTTGAACAGGAAAACGGCCTTCTCAGCACACTTCTGGACAGTGTGGCGGTAGACAGGCAGGTTTTCCATGATGCGGTAACAACGGCCCTGAACAAACTGCCCGCTGCCTCAGGACAAACGCTCTCACAGCCGATTCTCTCCCGTGATTCAGCCACAATTCTTGATGAAGCGGCAAAAACGCAAAAGAGAATGAAAGATGAATACCTCAGCGTGGAACATCTTCTGCTCGCTATGAGCAGTGCCGGAACAGACTGCAAAAAACTGTTTACAGAATCAGGACTGACAGAGCAGACTATCCTTTCCTCCCTGCAAAACATACGGGGATCACAGCGGATAACAAGCAGGGAACCTGAGGGGCAGTATCAAGCCCTGGAAAAATACACCATCGACCTGACCCGCAGAGCTGCAACCAATAAGATTGATCCGGTTATTGGCAGGGACAATGAGATCCGACGGGTCATGCAGGTCCTCTCCAGGAGAACAAAAAACAATCCGGTGCTGATCGGAGAGCCTGGAGTTGGAAAAACAGCCATTGCCGAGGGGCTGGCCCGACGCATACACAGCGGAGATGTCCCGGAAAGTCTGTCCGGCAAAAAACTCCTCAGCCTCGATATGGGGGCTCTTGTCGCTGGCTCCAGATTCAGAGGGGAATTTGAGGAGAGACTGAAAGCGCTCCTCAAGGAGGTGCAGAATAGAGGAGGAGATATCATCCTCTTCATCGATGAGCTGCACACTCTGGTTGGAGCCGGCGCTGCAGAAGGCAGCGTGGACGCGTCTAACATGCTCAAACCGGCGCTGGCCAGAGGGGAGCTGCGATGTATAGGAGCGACAACGCTGGATGAATACAGAAAACAGATTGAGAAGGATGCGGCCCTGGAACGGCGCTTTCAACCTGTCATGGTCACAGAACCAGGCACAGAAGAGACTATATCCATTCTCCGCGGAATCAAAGAAAAATATGAAGTGCACCACGGCGTACGCATTCAGGACAGGGCGATTATCGCAGCTGTGAAACTCTCATCCCGATACATCAACGACCGTTTTCTACCCGACAAAGCAATTGACCTGATTGATGAAGCAGCAAGCAAACTCAGAATCGAGATTGACTCCATGCCTGAAGAGATCGACACTCTCGAACGGAGGATCATTCAGCTGAAAATAGAAATTGAAGGGCTCTCCCGGGAAAAGGACAGGGCATCGCAGGAACGAAAGAATGCAGTAGCCCGGGAGGTCGCGGTATTGGAGGAGGAAGAGCTGGCCCTCAAAGCCAGATGGCAGCTTGAAAAAGATATCATAATAGAAATCCGGGAAGCCAGAGAATCTATTGACAGACTCCGGGGGATAGCGGATGAAGCGCAGAGGATGGGTGATCTCAACCGCGTTGCGGAGATCCGCTACGGCAGAATCACAGAACTGGAACAGAGGATCGTCGAAAAAAACAGCAGCCTCAAAAAACTGCAGGATGAAAGCGCCCTCCTCTCGGAGGAGATCACTGAAGAAAATATCGCAGAGGTTGTGGCTGCATGGACAGGCATCCCTGTCTCCAGAATGCTCGAAAGTGAGAAGAACAGACTGCTCAAAATGGATGAAGAGCTCGCCAGAAGGGTAATCGGCCAGGAGGAGGCGATTACAGCGGTTTCAGAAACAATCCGCCGGGCCAGGGCCGGCCTGCAGGACAGCGCCCGCCCGCTGGGGACCTTCCTCTTCCTCGGCCCGACAGGCGTTGGAAAAACCGAACTATCCAGGACCCTCGCCTCTTTCCTTTTCGATGATGAGGGTGCCATGATACGCATCGATATGAGTGAATACATGGAAAAGTATGCTGTCGCCAGACTGATAGGAGCGCCCCCGGGCTATGTGGGCTATGATCAGGGCGGATACCTGACAGAACAGGTCCGCAGACGCCCTTATGCGGTTATTCTGCTCGATGAGATAGAAAAAGCCCATCCAGATGTTTTCAATATCTTCCTTCAGGTTTTTGATGACGGCCGGCTCACAGACGGGAAAGGGCGGACCGTTGACTTCCGGAATACGATCATTATCATGACCAGTAACCTGAACAGCCACCGGTACACAACCAGGACCAATACCGCAAGCAGCGGGTTCAAAGCGCAGACACGTGAGTTACTCAGACAGCACTTTCGCCCGGAATTCCTCAACCGTATCGATGAAATAGTGGATTTCAACGCCCTGAAGCCGGAGCAGATGGGAGCGATCACCAGGATCCATCTTGAGAAAACCGCTTTGCTCCTCAAAGAAAAAAATATAAATATCGTTTTTACTGACCATCTTATTCGGGAATTGGCTGAACAGGGTTTCAGTCCGGATTCTGGCGCGCGCCCTCTGCAGCGCTTGATTCGAAAAAAACTTGTTGCTCCACTTGCAAGGGCACTTCTGGAAGGGGAATTCAGCCAGGGGGATTGCATAACCGCTGACTGGAACGAAGGTGTGCTCAGGCTGCAGAACAGGTGAGAAAGAAACGACCCCTCAGGGCTTTTTTCTCACGCGAATTTATAGAAAAGAAACCTGGTTGTCGATAATATATCAAGAGACGTGTATCCAGGTGCTTACGGAAACCAGCCTCCGGCATCTTGAAACTTCTCGAAAATCGGGTTTTAACCGCGCGCCCGCATAGTGGTGTATACGTCGGATTTCTCAGATGAAATAATCCTTAAGGGCATCTGCGGTTCTTGACAAAAAAATGTCTATGGCTTAATGTAAGCTCAACTTCTGGCGGTTGTTCCAACCAGAGTTCTTAGACCAACTGGAGCATTTCATGCATCAAGATTCAGCCCAACTTTCCCTGGCGCAGTTCAAACAGGGTTCCTTCATCACTGTTGAAGGCAAGGCTGATAGACCTGTTTTTTACATCATCCGCTCAGGCATTGTACAGGTGCAGAAAGAAGCAACTGTGGTTGAAGAGGACACCGGCAGCATCCTCAACCCCGGAGATTTTTTTGGTGTTATCTCCACTATGAGTGGTCACCCGCGAATAGAGACAGCCATCGCCCTCTCTGATGTTGTTCTGATTGTTGTGAACAAAGAACAGTTCGGTGTGCTCATCCAGAAAAACGCACCCATTGCACTGAAAATTATCCGCTCTTTTTCAAGAAAACTCCGTTATTTTGATGCCGCCCTCACACGGATGAGCTTCAAAAATGCGGTTGAGGAGAACCCCTCTCATCTGATCAGCCTTGGGGAGTACTATCAGAAACAGAGCCAGTTCTCCATTGCCGCATATGCTTATATGCGCTATATACAGAACAACCCGGTCGGCACGTTTGTGGCACAGGCGCAGGAAAATCTTGCCCGGTTAAAAAATTACCTGAAAATGGGGGCCCTGCAGCCCACGAGCGGTTTTTCTCGCACCTACGGGGACAATGAGGTGGTATTTCTCGAGCATGAACCAGGACAGGAACTCTATATCATCCAGCAGGGTAAGATAAAAATCACCAAGATTGTGGATAATAATGAAATCATGCTTGCGGTCCTCGGGCCAGGCGATATTTTTGGAGAGATGTCCATTCTGGAAAACAAGCCCAGATCTGCATCTGCCATATCCTTCGGGGATACTGTGATGCTGGCTGTCAATAAGGACAACTTCCAGTCCATGGTCATCAGCCAGCCGCAGTTAGCAACAAAGATCATCACCCTGCTTTCTGAGAGGATCTGGACCTCCTACAGGCAATTCGCCAATCTGCTGATTACCGATCCACTGGGACGGGTTTTCGACACCCTGCTCACCCAGGTGCAAAAAAATCAGGTTAAACTCGAGAGGCAGGCACAATACACTTTCGAATTCGGAGCAAAAGAGCTGATCACAATGACCGGCCTGCAGACCAATGAAGGGAAAATGGTTATCCGCCAGCTTCTTGACAACCCGAAATTCACACTCACTGATAACAAAATTCATGTCACTGACCTGGAAGAGCTGGCCAAACAGGTCGCCTTCTACCAGAAACAATCCTCTATTCAGCGCAAAGTTGAAGCACAATCAAACAAAAACCCGGCTGACCGGCCGCTTGCCTGACTATCAGCCTGAAGAAAAAGTTGTAAACAAAAAAAACCGCTCCCCGGAGGAGCGGTTTCCGCTGTAGTGAGGAACGGTGGGCCTAGTAAGGCATTCCTCCACCCATGCCGCCCATACCACCCATTGGAGGCATTCCAGCTCCACCACCTTCCTTTGGCTCAGGCTTATCCGCCACCAGAGTCTCTGTAGTCAGCATCAGAGCGCTGATAGAGGAAGCGTTCTGCAAAGCGGTCTTGGTAACCAGGGCCGGATCAATAACACCGGCGTCAATGAGGTTTTCCCATTTATTCGTCTCCGCATTAAAACCGATACCCGGCTCCTTGGACTTAGCCTGCTCAGCTACAACCGCACCATCTTCACCGGCGTTGATTGCAATCTGCCTGATGGGCCATTCCAGAGCACGCTTGACGATCTGGAAGCCGATAGCCTCATCAGATGCCATGGAATCAAGATCAACTTCATTCAGAGCAGCAACACTGGAAAGAAGGCACATCCCCCCACCGGGAACAATACCGCCTTCAATAGCTGCACGAGTGGCTGACAGCGCATCTTCCACACGAGCTTTTTTCTCTTTGAGCTCAACTTCTGTTGCAGCACCAACGCTCAGAACCGCAACGCCACCTGAGAGTTTTGCCAGCCGCTCCTGAAGTTTCTCTCGATCGTAATCAGATGTGGTCTCTTCAATCTGCATCTTGATCTGAGAGACACGATCTTTGATATCCTTTTCCTGACCTGCACCTTCAATTATGGTGGTGGTCTCCTTATCGATCTTAACGTTTTTTGCACTACCGAGATCTTCAATGGTGACTTTTTCCAGTTTCATGCCGAGCTCCTCGGTAATGACCTTAGCGCCGGTAAGAATAGCGATATCTTCGAGCATCGCTTTACGTCTATCTCCAAAACCAGGCGCTTTTACAGCAACGCAGTTCAGGGTCCCTCTGATCTTATTCAGTACCAGAGTAGCAAGCGCCTCCCCTTCAATGTCCTCCGCAATGATCAGCAGCGGCTTACCAGCCTGTACAACCTGCTCAAGAAGCGGAAGAAGATCTTTCATATTGGAAATTTTCTTCTCGTGGATGAGGAGCATCGGGTTTTCCAGCCTGGACTCCATTGCCTCATGATCAGTGACCATGTAAGGAGAGAGGTAACCGCGGTCAAACTGCATCCCTTCAACCTTGTCCAGTATTGTATCAATACCCTTTGCCTCTTCAACAGTAACAACTCCGTCTTTATCGTAGTTGATGACTTCCATGGCGTCAGCAATATGAACGCCGATTTCCGGATCATTATTGGCGGAGATAGTGGCAACCTGAGCAATCTTTTCCTTACTGTGTTTGATCGGATCAGCAATCGAATCGATATGCTTGATACACAGATCAACCGCCTTCTGAATCCCCCGTTTAAGGACCATCGGGTTGGCGCCTGCGGTAACATTCTTAAGACCTTCTGTGAGAATAGCCTGAGCAAGAAGTGTAGCAGTTGTAGTACCGTCACCGGCCTTGTCGTTGGTCTTGGTAGAAACCTCTTTGACCATCTGAGCGCCCATGTTTTCAAAGATATCCTCAAGCTCAATCTCTTTGGCGATAGTCACACCATCGTTGGTGATATTCGGAGCACCGAATTTCTTATCGAGTACGACATTGCGACCCCTGGGGCCAAGAGTAACCTTTACAGCCTTAGCGAGTTTGTTGACACCATTGAGCAGGGCCCTCCTCGCTTCTTCATCAAAAAGCATCTGCTTTGCCATATCTTCACCTCATATATTATTTAATTTTTATATCCGAGACATCGGATTAAATAGTAAACATTTGTTTACACAATAAAAAAATACTACCCCGCTTATTGAGAAGCAAGCAGAAAAAAGCCCACTACCAGAATTGAACTGGTGACCTGCGCATTACGAATGCGTTGCTCTACCTGCTGAGCTAAGTGGGCAAAATATAAAAAAATATCGAAGGCTACAGCCTTCGAATTTGCCGAGACACAGAATCGAACTGTGGACACGAGGATTTTCAGTCCTCTGCTCTACCGACTGAGCTATCTCGGCAAACGACAAAAATAATATAGTAATCCCCTCAAAGATCGTCAAGCCAAAATGTTAAAAAAAGACCCCGCTTACAGTTCAAGCGGGGTTTGCGTGATCCATTCTTCAAGGATTCAGTCAGCCACTCTGGCTATCTCAAGATAAGATCTGTATGATCTAGTTAACTCCTCTGGTCTTAAGCTGTTTGAACTTCTGATTCTCGCGTTCGAGAAGGACTTTCTTCTCTGCGAGCTTGAGCAATTCACGCTCTTTTGCCTTCATGCGGCGCCTGGCGAGAATCCCCCACTGATCTTCATCATCGATGTCTGTTTTATCTTCTTCCGCTATAGATTTATCGTAACTCATTTTGAGGTCACGGATATAGATGATAAAATCGCCGCCAAGGGCATCCATATGACGGTAGACAATAAAACTTACAAACTTAATAAAGGGACGACTTCTCGGATAGAGAGGCAGCCTGACAAGCAGTCTGTCTTTGGGGTCCTCGATGTAGTTGGGGTTTTTCCAGGTCAACTGGCGCCAGTTGTGGAACCCCAGTGAACCAAAATAGTATTCCTTTTCAATTCCCTGACGATCTTTCAGACGAACAGCAAGACCGTTAGGGTAGTTGCGTCCTTTAACCCAGACAGAGATACTTTTGATCTGCCCGACATTGTCAACAACACCATTATAAAGATTGGCAAGCTTGCCATTGTCATCATAGGCATAAATCTCAAACGGAGGATGGATTTTTGCCCAGCAGTTCTGTCTGTGTGTCGGAAAGTGGATCCGCGCGCCCAACACAATATCAGTTGTGTTTTTTGCATACCCGGCAACGCCAAGGGTATCATAAAAGGTGTTCTTATTCCTCTGCCAGAAACCGCTCTTAACCGGCTTCACGTAAGACATAACATTATTCTTAACAGAAGAAGCTGAAGAGTTAAGCTCAATCTCCCATTTAGCAAGAGCCCAATCAGCCGGATCGGGCATATACTTAGGATCCTCTGTGGGCACCCCTGTATTTCTTGGTGGCAGTTTTTGTTTTTGTCTCTTCGCCTCAAGCTGCTGCCTGATAACTTTGTTGGTCTCGAACTGCACCCGGACTCGCTCTTTATAATAACCAAAATCGATAATAAAAGCCTTGTTGGCTACTAACGCCTGCTGGGAAAATACAGCGATTGTAAAAAACATGCTCAGGAAGAGCACCAGCACAAAAGTTAAAGTGGCCTTTCTCATCCCTACACTCCTTTCATAATGTCCCTGTTTATAGTATTGTAAGTTCTGTCCCACAACTTGTCAACAGTAAACGAACAAAGTTGCTTATTAGTTCTATCGGTAAAAAGGTTCAGCTACTTTAGCATTCTTTTCAAACACTCAATAGTTTATCGCTTCCGTCATTCCCTGCTCACAAGATCATGCCTGGGGACGAGGGGCAAAGAGATCCTGACCAGTCCCCGCAATACGGGCAGAGGATTGCCGTTGATCAAAATCTGCACCCGTTTAACTCCCGGTACATTGTCCACAGCAGTCTGGACCAGAGAGTATACAGCCAGAACCTCAGCACCGCCCTGGTCCGGCAGCCCGAGATAGAGCTGCTTCGAAAGATCCACATAGGCGGTATCCCCCTTCAACCAGACGGCAAGCAGGCGTGTGCCGCCCGGGACTGTCGGGAGGGTATCGTTCGAAACAGGACCATAACAGAGTTCAAGGATAGCCTTTCTCAAAACCGCTGCCTTTTTCAATTCCATCTGCACTGCCCGTTTGACGGGGATAAGACGCGAATAGGAAAAATCAGCGAAATAAAGCGTCAGCTCCATCCTGTCCGAACAGGTATAGACAAGGCGGTATACCACAAACGCGGAACCAGCCATAAGGACCAAACCGAGACAAAATTGCAAAACACGGAAGAACCGATTGCGGCTTATGGGGTGCCCTCCTCGACTCTCCTCATCCGAGCAATCGTCCTTCGCCTGCTCCTGTCTGTTGTACTCACCATTCATCAGAAATTCCTCAAAAGCCCGATACATGCAATCGAATTAACCATAAGGCTAAAAGTACTTATTCTCTATTTAAAAGCCGATATAAAATTTCTAACTCCCATAGCGATCCCGGATGCTATCCTCTGCCGGTGGGTGCTGTCGGCCAGAAGGCGAGCTTCTCCCGGATTTGTCACAAAACCAACTTCAACGAGCACTGAAGGCATGTAGACACATCGCATTACGAAAAAATTGGCCTTTTTCACGCCACGATCTCTGGAATAGCGCCCGATCCCGCGTTTCAGACCGCTCTGAATCTTTGCGGCAAGCAAAAACGATTCCCGTCTGTACTCCTCAACCAGCATCCTGGATAGAATACTGTCCATCTGACTGCCGGAACGCCCGCCCATATCAACCGCAAGAGCACCGTTTTCCATTGCAGCTGTTGCTCTGGATTCCGCATTAGAAGCAATCGGCGAAAGATAGTAAGTCTCATACCCGTACCGCGACGAGAACCAGCTCGCGTTCGCATGGATACTGATGAATATGCCCCGGTACCCCTTTTTTATATACCTGTTGGCTATCTCTGTCCTGCCCGAAAGACTCATAGTCCGGTTCCGCTTTCTGGTAAGGACCACTTTCACGCCTGGAAGCGTACGACGCAACCGGGCAGCCACCTTGCGGGCAATACTCAACACAACGTTCGCTTCCCGCAATCCGGCTCTACCTACGGCCCCGGGATCGCGGCCTCCGTGGCCTGCGTCGATAAAAACCGCATTGATCCTGCTGGAACGGGGGATGGGGGCAATCTCTTCTTGAGCCCTCTTGTGCGAGTCCCGGAACCCACTGCCGTGAATCACCCAGGATTCTCCCGCAGCGGTCAGCTCCCGGAATACGATTCTGAGCGACTCCAGAGGAACCAGTATCTCCCCCCGCTCCACAACCGGCGGTTTTTTTAATCTGTAAATCCTTTGTTTTCTATACACAACATCCTTCCTGCCAAGATGGAAGCGCACTTCCCGGCTCTCCCGGCTGAGCGAAATTCTCCCCAAAATCTTATCAAAACGGAGCTCACTTCCCATGCTCTCTGAAATTTTGAACAGAGAAATATAGCCGCTTCTGGCATTGAACACCGCACTGCCGTCCTGCCCCCTGCCGGGAATCCGGTATGCGGGAAGAAGATAGGATATTACAGTCAAAAAAATCAGGAGCAGTACACTGTACGGTTTCATACTTCTGGTATCGACAAATTGAATACACCCCAAAAGGAAGGAATCTCAGAATAACTGCTAAAAGGTTGAATGCCCCTTTACAGACTGAAGGATTGCAGATAAGGTGAGACCATGCTCCTCTATGTTCTGTTCTTTCTCTGCGGGGCCTGCCTGGCCTCATTCAGCAGCCTCTGCCTGTTCCGTCTTCCTGACAGCGGTTCCATCTTTCTTCCCGGCTCCTTCTGCGACCACTGCAGGTCCAGACTCAACGTCTATCAACTACTCCCGCTCCTGGGCTGGATCTTCCGCTGCCGAAAATGTGGCAAAAGAGGAAGAATCATCTACCCTGTTGCGGAACTGCTTTCTGCCGCCACAGCGGTGTTTCTCCTTCTCGCTCTCCCCGCACCCCTGCAGGGCTTCAAAACAGCGATATTCCTGTTTTTTATAGTACTCACGGCACTGCTGGATATAAAAACCGGAGATGTCTTTCCCCTTCTATCCATCAGCGGCACTATAGCGGGCCTGCTCTTCGCCCTCATAGCCGATATGCCGCCAATACAGGAGGCGGTTCCCGGAGCAGCATCAGGGTGGCTGTTCTTCTTCCTGTTACGATTGCTTACCGGCGGTGGGGTCGGAGCTGGTGATGCCGATTTCGCAGCGCTCTGCGGCGCCTTCCTGGGATGGAAAATGCTGTGCTGCGCGCTGACCACCTCTTTCCTGATCGGCGGCAGCTGGGGGATGTTCATGCTCCTGTCCGGAAAAAAGCGGGGAAAAAGCCGCGTCCCCTTCACCCCATTCCTGACACTGGGAGCAGTCGGTTCCCTGCTGTCAGGAAACTGGCTTTTCAAACTGTTTAACTGGACGTGATCCGGGTCAGGAACAGCTATAGGGAGGGGAAACCGGGTCATCCGATTTGCGCCTCTGGCCGCGCAGCACGATCCTTGAAGTGACTTCAAGACAATTTCTCTCAGCATCTGAGGCGAGCACCTCTCCAGAAGCGCCAGCGCCTGCCACCATTGCGGCATTATCCATACAGAGGCGGCGTTCTGGAAACAGGGCTTCAATAGCCTGACACCTGGTGAAGGAAGCCCGGATAGCGCTGTTCGCAGCGACCCCTCCGGAAACAACGACCCTTTTAATACCTGTATCCTCGCAGAGGCGTACAGTTTTGCTCAACAGGGTATCGCAAACAGCCGCCTGAAAGGCCGCGGCAATGTCTTCCATCCGCTCTTCCTGACCCGCTCTCTCGTTACTCAGGAACCGCTCCCGCTGATGAATCACGGCGGTTTTAAGTCCGGAAAAGGAAAAATCATACCGCTGCTGCTCCGGATCAAGCAGGGTCCGCGGGAAAGAGTAGGCCTCCGGCTCCCCATCGGCGGCCAGACGGTCAATCACCGGCCCTCCCGGATACCCCAGAGCAAAGTACCTGGCGATTTTATCAAAAACTTCTCCAACAGCATCATCAATCGTACTGCCAACTATTTCTATTTCCAGCGGACCATACAGCAGCACCAGCAGGGTGTGCCCCCCGGAAACGGCCAGACCGACAGCCGGATACCTGACCTCATGCGCAAATGCAGGGGCATACAGGTGGGCGGCGATGTGATTGACCGGGGTCAGCGGTTTGTCCCAGGCCCAGGAGTACCCTTTTGCAGCGGAAACGCCGACCAGAAGGGACCCAACCAGTCCGGGCCTATTGGTGACCGCAATCCTGTCAATATCTTCATGGGTGAGACCGGCCTCCTCAAGCGCCTGCCGGACAATATAATGGACCACCTCCAGATGTTTTCTGGAAGCTATCTCCGGGACCACTCCCGAAAAACGTCTATGGAAGCGCTCCTGGCTGGCCACACAATTGGAAAGGATTTCTTTCCCATCTTTGACCACCGCGGCAGCGGTATCGTCACAGGATGTTTCAATTCCAAGCACAAACATCCCGGCACTCCATTCTTATCAGGTCATCCATGGGATTAAACGTTCAGAAAGTCAGTGGCTCGTCTATTCCTTCCGGAAGAGTTCAGAAAGACACACGAATCGAAAACCGGTTTTACGCAATTCAGGGATCATAGAGCGCAGTACGCTGTACATATTCTGATGCGTAACATGCCCGATTCCGATCGCATACCCTTTGCCGGCAGCGATCCTGGCAAGCTCAACAAGCCTGTTCTGAATATAAGAATAGCCCCTTTTATGGTCCAGAAAAACATCTCGCTGCAGCGCCGTTACTCCTCCCTCCCTTGCGGCAGAAAAAGCTCGTGACGAGGAGTGCGTCCTGCTGTCCAGGAAGAATAGCCCCTTTTCCCGAACAGCAACCATCAATTTGCGCATCAGCGAACTGTCAGCTGTGGCCTTTGAACCCATATGGTTGTTGAGCCCCACAGCCCCGGGCACGGAACGAAGAAAACCATCCAGCATATTCCGGATCCCACCTGTGCTCATTCCGGTTCGGATCATAGCAGCAGGCATTCTCATCCCACGCCTCTCAAACGGCTCCATCGGAGCGTGCAGAATCACCTCAAACCCCCGTTGCTTCGCTCTTTGCGCAAAGCGGACCGAATATTCAAGATCTGGCATCACCGCAAAGGTCAACTGCGTCTTGAGGGTGAGAAAACGCCATTGAGAAGGGTTTCTGTCTCCCGCATCATCAAGGACAATCGCTATTCTGGGCTGCTTCTGTGCTCCGGCGACAACCCGGATAGACCGTTTTCTCCGGACTGCAGGGCTCCTCTGCCTCTGGTTCCATCCGGCATAGATAACCAGCGGAATGCTATTCAGATCAACAACAACGCGCACAGGGTAATCAGAATTCCGCTCAAAACCCGAGGAAACCAGGTCCGCTTTTTTCAAACGGAGAACCCGTCCGAGCCCGGCGATGAAATCCCCGTTGGAGACCGAGGCATCCAGCCGGATAAAGATCTCAGGCGGGCTGCCCTTGAGATCACAAAAGACAGCGGCGACTCCAGACTGGTTTCTGAAGTGGTGAACGATGGACAGCAGTTCAAACCCGCTGCTCCTCTGTGCCGGCGCCGCTTCTCTTTCCAACGCACTCTTTGATCGGAATGAAAACAGATCAACAGAGCTCAGGAAAAGCAACAGCGATAACCCGAGGACAAGAACAGATGCGGAAACATATATGAAGATGCGCACTTCCTGTTCACGCTGTGCCCTGCTTTTTCTGGCCATCCGTTCCTGTCCATTTCTTTAATGATTTTCCATCTACATTTTCGGCATCCGGAAGACAGGACTCAATACATTTCAGCTGGCCTGTTACTTTTTTATTTACAAACAGCAAATAATTGATAGAATAACAGAATAAAAAAAATCCAGGGAGTGTTTACATGAGAATGTTAGAGGATAGAAAAATCAGCCGAAATGAGAAAATTATGGTTCTTGCTCTTAACGCAAAGCCGGTTCTTCTCTTGTTCTCAGGATTTCTCACCAGTCTGGCTGTTGCAGGGATAATACTTGGAGTACTCTTTCTTCTCCATGTCTTCACCGGTACTCTGAGCAATACTTTTGTGCTCCCGCTCGCTCAGGTGATCTATTTTTCCATCTTTATGCTCCTTTTCGGCGCCCTGACGGCCAAATTAAAAACCGTGCAGTACGCCCTTCACAAAGCGGCCAACCGGGGTAGTACTGCCTACGACGCCATGGCAACAAGCGTTAACTTCGTTTTTCCACTGGCCATTTGCGCTTTCATCTTCATCATACTGCATATATCAGGAGTTGACTCTGAAGCGGATTCCGAAAATAGAGTCATGCTCTATCTGATAATCAGTATTTTCATAACCATGATCATCAAACAGATGTGGGACCTTTTTTTCGGAACCATTCTGCTGTCAGTAACCAATGTGGACTGGAAACTGATCATCGACAAAGAGCGCTTCGCCCATACGCTCCGCCTCCGCTTTGACGAATCAAAACGCTATCCAGGCCCCTTCACAATGATGATGATCAAAATCAAAGATTATGACAAACTGATAAAAAACGCCTCAAGAAGATCGATCATTGAATTACAGGAGAGGGTCATTGATTTCATCAACCGCACCATGCGCACAGTGGATATCGTGGGAAGACTGGAACAGGGGGAGTATATCGGTGTTCTCCTCCATACTTCCAGCGTAGAGACAAAGGTTCCGGCAGAGCGCATCAGAGACATGTCAAAAGAGCTCATCCTGCATATCCACAAATCCGAATTGACCCCTGTTTTCCATTTCGGTATCGCAACCTTCGAACAGACCATGCAGCATGAACGGGAGCTCTATGAAAAAGCCTGGGAACTCCTCCAGCAGACCACAGATGAGGAACAGATTAAAATACATTGATCAGACAGCTCTGTACGACCCTCACCCACCCCCTCAAAGAGGGGGTGTTTTTTTCTTTTTCCTGATAAAACAACGGCTTTCTCTTCTTTCATATCTATAATTAAGAGAGGAGGAGGGAAAATGAAATTTTTCCAGATAGGTATTATGCTTTTCCTGTTGCTGCGGATTCCAGTTACCGCACTCCGGGTCAGGTTTCTGAATGTCGGACACGGCGACGCCTGTCAGTTGCAGACTCCGGGAGGAAAACAGCTCCTCATCGACAGCGGGCCGCCTGAAAAGGACTTCAGGCTCCATCACAGTATCGGCCGACGAATTGACCTGCTCATCCTCACACACGCTCATCTGGATCATAGCGGCAATATGCTCCGCCTCTTCCGATCCTGCAGCATAGCCCGCTTTCTTGAACCAGGCTATCCGACGAAATCACCGTATTACAGGAAGCTGCTTACAGCAGCACACAGAAAAGGGACCCGTATAACGATGCCCGTCAGAGGAAACAGACTGCGTATTGAACGCAACCTTTCCCTCCTTTTCCTCAACCCCCCCCGCAAGCTCTACAGATACACGGAAAGCGATTGCAACAATAACTCTCTTATATTCCTCCTGCAATACCATCGCTGGAAAATACTCTTTACCGGAGACGCGGAGCAGAGCGCCATCAAAGATGTCCTGCGCCGCTTCCCCGGACTGCGGTTTCAATTTCTGAAAATCCCCCATCACGGCAGTCGTACAGGATTTTCAGCAGCTCTATATCAGAACCGCGGAATCAAGGCCGCGCTTCTCAGCAGCGGCAGGGCGAAAAACCGCGGGAATCCCCTGTTCCCGCTCATCACAGCCGCCTGCCAGAGGAACAGAATCCGTCTCTTACGAACAGACAGGTTGGGGAATATAACATTCCTGCTGAACCGGCAGTCTGCACAGATCATTTCCGCAATGCCCGGCGCAGAAACTTTTACAACAAAGATTCACTGAGGGACAATCCCCTGCACCGGAAGGAGTACACCATGCGAATAATCACGGAACAGGGCCAAACATTCGATTTTTCCGCCCCCATCACTGCAAAAGAAATCTTTGCCGACCCGCGCCTTAAGACACCGGATCACCTGATAGCGGCACGCGTGAATTTCAGGGCAGTATCCCTCAATACCATTCCGGAAGACAACGCAAGAATCAGCCCTATCACTATGCGATCGATTGAAGGCAGACGCATCTTTCAAAAGAATCTGGCTCTGATTCTCTTCAAGGCCTTCCACGACCTCTTCCCCGGCAAACGTATCCGCAGCCTCTACTCTGTATTCAGGGGCATCTACCACGATGTGGAAATTGGACGTCCGCTGAGCGGCAGGGACATCACTGAACTCAAAACAAGAATGCGTGAGCTCATTGTTGCGGACCTTCCTATTACAGAGAAGACGATGCCGAGAGCTGAAGCACTGGCCTATTTCAAACAAACAAACCTCAAAGACAAAGTGGACCTGCTCAAATCACTCTCCAGAGAGACCGTCTCCATTATCTGCCTCGCAGGGATAATGGACCTCAGCTTCTTCCCGGCAGTCCCCTCCACAGGGTACCTGAAAATCTTTGACCTTGTCCTCCATGAATCAGGGATGATTCTCCGATTCCCCAGAACAGCCGATCCGGACCGACTTCCGGATTACACAACCCAGAGCGGATTATTCAAAATATTCACCGAAAACCGCTCCTGGGCTGATATTCTGGAGGTCAGCAATGCAGGAGAATTGAATCAGGCGATCCAGTCCGGAAAAGAGGGCGAAATCATCAAACTGGCGGAAGCGCTGCACGAAAAAAAGATAGCCTGGATCGCAGATGAAATCACCCGAAACCGAAAAAACATCAAATTCATTCTGATCGCCGGCCCCTCCTCCTCCGGAAAAACCACCTTTTCCAAAAGGCTGGCCATACAGCTCCGGGTAAATGCGGTCAAAACAGAACAGATCTCCACTGACGATTACTTCAAAGCCAGAGAACTCACGCCCAGCGATGAAGAAGGGAACTACAACTTCGAAGATCTGGACGCTCTGGACCTGGACCTGTTTAACAACCACCTCCAATCTATCCTGCAGGGGAAGACCGTAGAGATCCCCAGCTTCAGCTTTGAACGGGGTAGAGCTAAAGAGCACGGGAAAAAAATCACGATCCCCGCACAGATGCCGATCATCATTGAGGGGATTCATTGTCTCAATCCTGAACTGACCCGGACGATCCCGAGAGAGAACAAATACCACATCTATGTGAGCGCCCTCACCCAGCTCAACATAGATGACTATAACCGAATTCCCACAACAGACAACAGGATCCTGCGCCGGATCGTCAGGGACAACTTCTTCCGGGGTTACTCCGCCTATGAAACAATCAGCCGCTGGCCGAGTGTCCGCCGCGGGGAAGACAAAAACATATTCCCGTATCAGGATGAGGCGGATACAATGTTCAACTCCGCACTGATTTATGAACTTGCCGTGCTGCGGGACCTCGCTCTCCCGCTCCTGCGCAGGGTCCCGCCCACTGTGCCTGAGTACAGCGAAGCCAGACGGCTGATCAATTTCATCAGCGCCTTCACCAGCATCCAGAAGCATGAAATCCCCCCCACATCATTGTTGCGGGAGTTCATTGGAGAGAGTTCTTTTAATTACTGAACAAAAAACGCCCCTCAGGGGGGCGTTTTTTGTATCCCCACTCAAACCAGAATGCTGTCTAATAATAGTGATGGAACAGAGGATTGAGGGATTCCTCATTATGGATCCTGGTAATCGCTTCTGAAAGGATATGGGCGCAGGAGAGCACCTTAATCTTACCGACCGCTTTGTCCATCGTGGCAACAGAATTGGTACAGACCACTTCATCTAAATCGGAATTATTGAGCCTTTCCACACCGTCACCGCAGAGCACTCCATGCACAACCCCAACGGAAATTGATTTCGCCCCATTCTCCTTCAACACACGAGCTGTATCAGCAATGGAGCCGCCGGTCGCGATCTCATCATCAAAAATGATCGCATTCTTACCCTTCACTTCTCCGATAACATTCTCTATTCTGGCCTTATCGTCATTACCGCTGCGCCGTTTGTCCATGATTACAAAGGGAAGATCCAGCTTCTTGGCGTATTTTTCCACACGCTTGGCTCCGCCGGCATCCGGTGATACGGCAACCGTATCAGTGAGATCCTGCTTGCGAAAATGATCCATAATGATAGATTCAGCAAGCACGTGATCAACTGGAATGCGAAAAAAACCCTGAATCTGCCAGGAGTGCAGATTCAGGGTTAAAACGCGATCCGTGCCTGCGGTTTCCAGCATGTTGGCCACCATGCGCGCGCCGATGGAAACCCTCGGCTGGTCCTTCTTATCAGAGCGTACATAAGGAAAATACGGAATAACAGCGGTAATACGCCTGGCTGAGGAATAACGCAGCGTATCAATCATAAGCATCGTCTCCATGATATGCTCATTCACAGGAGAGCTGGATGTCTGCACAACATAAACGTCCTTACCCCGGACGCTCTCGTTGATCTTGATAAAAATATTGTCGTTTTTAAATTTGATGATCTCCCGTCTGGCAAGAGAGATACCAAGAATGTCAGCAATCTCCTGCGCAAGCTCGGGATGGGAATGCCCGGCAAAAAGCCGCAGGGCTCCGAAGCCGTTATCCGACATCAGTTACTCCCGGCTCTTTATCGAACAGCCGGCTTGACATTTGTCGCAGGGGCTTTCACCCCTGATGTCTCACCTGTTGTATCAGAACTCTTCTTCGTTTTGTATTTCTTCTCAACATAATAGATCTTATGCTTCTGCTTCTGCTCTTTCATGAACTTCTTATGTTTTTCTATCCGTGACTTCTTATTGGGTTCGTAAATCGCGAAAATAATAGCAATCCCGAAAAAGATGATCCCGAGGATTGTGGTTATTCGGGTCAGGATATTCCCTCCCCGTGCACCGAAAGTGGTGTTGCTGCCGCCGCCGCCAAACAGCCCCATCCCGGCGCCCTTACCGGCCTGGATCAGGACAACAACAATAAGCAGTATACTCGCAATTGCATACAGTACAGATAAAAGGGTAATCATACATCCTCCAAAAAATCAGGCCGCTCGCACGGCATATCTGTGGGAAAAGATACTATGGGCCCGCTTTTCAATCCATTTTTTCATAAATGAAACCACAAATACTCGGCAAAATTTTCCGGCAAAACAGCTCGCATTGATCCGTAAAACCTATCCTGCTTTTCATGGTTTAAAAAAGAGGATGAGGATGAGAATAAGTCAGAAAGCCCATCTACCCTGACGAACAAAAAGGGGGTGTCCCTCTCTTCCGGAGCGCCCCCCTTCCTTTTTTGACTGTCTGACTACTGAAACTTCACAATTCTGGCAAAAGAATCCACCTTAAGGCTTGCACCTCCGACAAGAGCGCCATCAATATTGGGCATCCCCATCAGCTCATCAACATTGCTCTCTTTGACAGATCCGCCATACTGAATCCGAACCATTTGCGCAGTCTCCGTATCATAAAGATCAGCAAGGACCTTCCGGATGATAGCATGGATAGCATCTGCATCACCAGGGGTCGCGGTTTTCCCGGTACCGATCGCCCAGACCGGCTCATAAGCAATGGTGATCTTAAGCGCTTCTTCCTTACTGACTCCGGCAAACGCGCCCTGAACATGATCGGTAACAACAGCTTCCGCTTTGCCCGCCTCCCTCTCTTCAAGTTGCTCCCCGACACAGACGATCGGGAGGATCCCTTTTTCAAGAGCTTTCCTGGTCTTCCTGTTCACAATTTCGTTGTTTTCGCCGGAATACTCTCTGCGCTCACTGTGGCCGATGATCACATACTCACAACCTGCGGAGAGCAGCATCTCAGCGGAAACCTCACCGGTATACGCTCCGGAATCCTCAAAATGCATATTCTGAGCGCCCAGCCTGACATTGGTCCCCTTAACAACTTCTGCAACAGGGGTCAGACAGGGGGCCGGGGGACAGATGAGGATATCCCGGCCTGTCGTCCCTTCAACAGAAGCGACAAGTCCTCTGGCCAGTGCAACCGCCTCATCAACAGTCTTGTTCATCTTCCAGTTACCAGCTAGAAATGGTTTTCTCATAATAAACAGCTCCTTCAATCATCGAGTGCTGCGACACCGGGCAGCTCTTTCCCTTCAAGGAATTCTAAAGAGGCGCCGCCTCCTGTAGACACATGGGTCATTTTGTCAGCAAGACCGAACTGATTAACAGCCGCAACGCTGTCCCCTCCGCCAATGATGGTCATGGCGTCAATTTCAGCCAGCTTTTTCGCGACAGCCGTGGTCCCGGCTGCAAACGGTTTAAGTTCAAAAACGCCCATTGGACCGTTCCAGACCACGGTCTTTGC
>Ga0056109_1000119_pt1 | contig 30291 bp, 28 predicted proteins | sample WorMetG1BERMUDA2_FD_80077 | JGI IMG/M metagenome (GOLD analysis project Ga0056109, IMG submission 80077) | Marine gutless worms symbiont microbial communities from Max Planck institute for Marine Microbiology, Germany - Inanidrilus... ...
ATTTTTTCAAAAAGAAATGAGGTGATGCGGTTAGCCTGCGAAAAGCATCCGGAAAGATGGGTTGGTACAATCAGGATATGGGGAGCCAGCCAGAGGGTTGAGCTTTCAGCAGGGAAGAAAAAAGCAGCATAACGCGACATCTATGTTGGCATATTCCGCCCAACTGCTTCTTCGACTGCTGGATCAACCCGGTTTTTTAAATTGGGCTTCTTGCGGCTGATTTCCTTAAGTGCTTCAATGCCGCCGGTTTCATAAAGTTCCTTGAACCTGTAGAAGCTGTCTCTTGAATATCCCATTGCCTTGCATGCTTCAGATACATTTTCAGGTTGCCGGGCTGACTTGAGAAGCCCGGGTTCAGTCTTGATGATTTTTTGAGCCTGTGTCATAATTATAACTCCTTTGATTATTTTGTTTATCGAAAGAATGTCAGATTAAGTTAAAGCTGTCTCAGTTTTAAGATAATGGAATGAATGAACCAAAAACTATGTAGAATTGGTTGGAGCTTGTATGGCTGGTACCGGACTTTTCGGAGGGACCTTCAATCCGATCCATATCGCCCATCTCAGACTGGCTGAAGCGGCACGGGAACAATTCGGATTGAAATGTGTTATCTTTATACCCGCCCGCATCCCGCCTCATAAGCAGTATACCGAAGAGATACCGGATGCAGAAAGGGTTGTGATTCTGCAACAGGCAATCCGCGGCAATCCGGCATTTCTGCTGGATGATCTGGAACTCCAGAGAGACGGGTTGTCCTATTCCATAGATACGATTCTGGATATGGAGAGAAGATATCCCGGAGACCGGCTTTTTTTTATCCTCGGAGAGGATCATCTTGAGGGTCTGGAAGGCTGGATGTATTTTGAGAGGCTTAAAGAAAAGGTCACCTTCCTGGTTGCACCGAGGACAACGCAGTCTGCTGCTCTCAAAGAAGCCGTACATAACCTCAACTGTAGATGTATGGTCATCGAAGCTGAACCTCTGCATATCGCCTCATCAGCTATCCGTCGGAAAATTAAAACAGGCCGTTCTATCAGATATCTTGTTCCAGAAGTTGTCAGAGAGTATATTCAGGAAAAGGGATTCTACTCATGAAACGTGCTAAGCTTTTAAAGCTTATCAAAGATCGGTTGAGCGGAAAGAGGCTTCTTCACTCCAGGAGCACTGCTATTATATGTGAACGGATGGCGGAAATACTGGGAGAAGATCCGGAAAACGCCTTTACCGCAGGTCTGCTCCACGATATTGCCAAACCGTATTCCAACAAAGAACTGCTGCAGAAGGCGAAGAAGTACAAAATAATGATCGATTATCCGACTTCCAGGCAGCTCTCGCTGTTGCACGCGCCTGTTGGTGCCGCTATGATCCGGGATACATTCGGTCTCAAGGATGAGGTTATTTTTGAAGCTGTTGCAAACCACACCACCGGCAATGCGGGGATCTCCAATCTCTCCCTCATTGTATATGCAGCTGATTTTCTCGACCCTGCGCGGGCTTTTCCCAAACAGGGGAAGGCGTGGGTCATTATGGATAAGGATTTTTATGAGGGGATACTGTATATCGCCCGCTTCACGATGAAGCGGGTGCTCGGACACTGGCAATTTCTCCATCCCTTTACTGTAGCGCTGTACAATGAGATGCATGAAAAAACCAGTGACAAAGGGCGGGCGCGTTTTCCGCTTCAGGGTGTGAATAGAAACATAAGACTGGAGAATTAAGCATAGTGTCCCGTAATCATCAGAATGACACCGGTCTTCTTCTCGGAGTGGATATTGGTTCTGTTGCGATCAAAGCGGTCACTGTCAGAGATGGCCGGATTCTTCATAAGCGTTACTCCAGACTGCATGCCTCCATTGCCAGCAGCTTCCTCGAAATGCTGGAGTGGGCTGAAAGCGAAATCAGAGGGCTGGCTGTTCAATATGCTGTTACCGGTCGAGGCGCTGTCAAACTGTGTAGAGAGCTGGACTTCACGCCTGTCAATGAGCTCTTTGCTCAGGCTTCCGGTGCAGTGGCGCTCTGTCCGGAGGCCAATTCCGTGATTGATATCGGGGGACACGATGCGGCCTTTCTCCTGCTTGACCGCAGCGCTGAGAGCATCACGATAAAGGATTTCAGTTTCAATTCCCGCTGTGCGGCAGGTACCGGCTCCTTTCTGGACCAGCAGGCAGTGCGGCTCGGGGTTCCTGTTGAAAAAGAATTTCAGGAACTGGCTCTGAGTGCGGAAAATGTTCCCAGAATCGCAGGGCGCTGCTCCGTCTTTGCCAAATCAGATATGATCCATCTCCAGCAGACAGCCACTCCGGACCGGGAGATTCTGGCCGGACTCTGCCGGGCTATGGCGGATTCTTTCAGAAGCGATATCATTAAAGATCGTAAGCCGGTCCCTCCGGTCGCCTTTGTCGGCGGGGTGAGCCGCAACAGAGCTATAGCCCTTCATTTTCGGGAGGTGCTTCATCTGGATGAAACGGAACTGGCTATCCATCCGGATGCTGCTTTCAGTGGCGCATTCGGAGCAGCGCTTCATGCGAGATCAGAAAACAGGCTTCGCCCCTATCCGGGGATTGATTTCTTCAAACTGAGACTCCACTCTGCAGCCGATGCTGTCAGCGAGGCTGCTCTGGAGTTGCTTGAAGATCCAGTGGACGCCTACACCGCTTCGGATCTCTCTGTTCCGGGACAGGGTACAGAAGTATTTCTGGGCATAGATATTGGCTCGATCAGCACAAATCTGTTGTTGATGGATCTGTCGGGTGAAATTGTCGCTAAGAGATACCTCATGACAGCAGGACGGCCCATAGAAGCTGTCAAGCAGGGACTCAGCTCCCTGCAGCAGGAATTCGGTAACAGGGTGCGGATCATAGGGTGTGGTACGACAGGCAGCGGCCGCTATCTGATAGGCAACCTCTTCGGTGCGGATCTGATAAAAAATGAGATCACCGCTCAGGCCAAAGGCGCGCTTTTTCTGGTGCCTGATGTGGACACCATTTTCGAGATCGGCGGTCAGGACTCCAAATACATCAGCCTTTCAGGTGGACAGGTCCGTGATTTCACGATGAACAAAGCGTGCGCAGCAGGAACCGGTTCCTTTCTGGAGGAACAGGCCGGCCTGATGGGGTTATCCATTAAGGAAGATTTTTCTTCTCTGGCGTTCAAGGCGGATAAACCGGCCCCGCTGGGCCAGCGCTGTACTGTTTTCATTGAAAGTGATCTTGTCCGCAGACTCGGAGAAGGGGAGGGAAAGGAAAATCTCTGCGCCGGGCTGGCCTATTCCATTGTGAACAACTATCTCAACCGGGTGGTTGAGCACCGCCCCGTGGGAGATAAGATCCTTTTTCAGGGGGGGACAGCCTTTAATAGAGCGGTGACAGACGCCTTCCGTAAGATTACCCGGCAAGAGGTCTGTGTCCCGCCGCATAATGAGGTTACCGGAGCGCTGGGGATGGCTGTAATGGTCAGACAGAAGTATCTGCAATCCACCTTCAAAACCAGCTGTTCCGGGTTCGACTTTTCCGATATCCGCTTTTCGATAAAGACATTCACCTGTAATGAGTGCGCCAACAGCTGTGAAGTTCGGATGGTGTCTCCGGAAGATGGGAGGCCGCCTCTGTATTGCGGGCACCGCTGTGAAAAATACGAGAAGAAAAATAACTCCAGCGCCACTCTGCTTGATTTCTCTGCCACCCGCGCGGAGATCTTCCGTAAACACACCGCACTCCAGCCGGTATCAGCTGCTAAGGCGACGGTGGGTATCCCGCTCGGTCTCTTCTTTCATGAGACTTTGCCTTTCTGGTCTGCATTCTGGAGCACGCTCGGCTACAGAGTGCTGCTTTCTCCTGTGACGAACCGGGGTCTGATAAAAACAGGCACTGCTACCACCCATGCGGAAAGCTGCTTCCCTGTTAAGGTCTTTCATGGCCATGTTGCGGCGCTCAAGGAAGAAAAACCGGACTATCTGTTTCTCCCTGCGTTGATCAATATGAATCTGGACGGATCACAGTCTGAACATAATTTCAATTGCCCGATCTCTCAGGCAGCCCCATATCTCATCCGCTCCGCCTTTCGGGGCGAGCTGCCGCCTGTGATTGCCCCTGCACTGCATATGCAGTACGGAACAGCCTCTCTGCTTCAGGAGCTGAAGCCCGTTTTGCGGGATCTGGGGATCGCTGCGGCGAGCATTCGAAAAGCGTTCCGTTCAGCGGAACAGCAACAGCGGAGGTATGAAGCGGAGCTCAAGTCCAGGGCCCTGAAGTTCCAGGAGGATTTCAAAGGGGTGCGGAAGATCCTCCTGATAGGCCGCCCCTATAATCTATCTGACAGAGGCCTCAATCTTGATATCCCCGCGAAGCTCGCTGATCTCGGCGTACCGTCCATCCCCCTGGATGTGCTTTCTCTTTTAAAACCGAACAACTCCGACTGCTGGCGTGATATCTACTGGCGCTACGGACAGCAGATCCTCCGCCTTCTTGAGGAGACTGCAGAAGAAGAGGAGCTGCTCCCTGTCTACATCACGAATTTTAACTGCGGACCGGACAGTTTTCTGCTCCACTATGCGGCGCGAATCCGCACCGGAAAGCCGATTCTCTTTCTGGAGCTGGATGAGCACAGTGCCGATGCCGGTGTGGTGACCAGACTGGAGGCCTTTCTGGACAGTGTTCCGGAGCGCGGGGAACGGAAGAGACAGACAACGCCGCAGAGCAATAAAAAAGGGTGGGATTTCAAAGATAAAAAGGTGTTTGTCCCTGACCTCTGTGACGACGCAATCGCTATCGCAGCCGGCTTCCGCAGTGAAGGGGTTGAGTCCGTTGTTCTTGAAGAACCAGATATGGACAATATACGTCTTGCTCAGAAGTACACTTCAGGGAAAGAGTGTTTCCCTATGTTGCTGACAACAGGTGATCTCATCAAATTGAGCAGACGGGAGGACCACAATCCTGGCCGCTCGGTCTTCTTCATGCCCACAACCAACGGCCCCTGCCGCTTTGGAGAGTATGCCAGACTGCAGAGCCTTATCCTTGAGGAGAACAGCCTCCACGGGGTTGAGTTGTTTTCTCCCAGTTCCGGGGATGGATACGATCAGCTCAGAGGACTCTCCAGCCGCTTCTACTTCAATATCTGGAAAGGGATGGCGTGTATTGACATTCTTTTCAAAACAAAGCTTTCTCTGCGCCCCTATGAAATCAGCAAGGGAACAACCGACCACATTTACTCCCGATGTCTGAAGAAGATCGAAACCGGAATCGAAAAGGGTGGTAAAGGGCTCCTGAAAGTCATGAAAGAGTGCGCCTCTCTGTTCAAAACCGTTCAAACTGAGAAACGGGATCTTGTGCCTATCGGGATGGTAGGTGAGATCTATGTACGGTGCAACCGCTTTGCAAACAGTGATCTTGTCAGAGAACTTGAAAATATCGGGGCAGCAGTTATGGTGGCCCCCTTTGGAGAGTGGTCATTCTACTCCAATTATCTTTCCCGTAAAAATAACCTGGATCAGAAGCGCTTTTTCTCTGCGCTGAGCGATACATTCAAAAACAGTCTCCAGTCAAGGATAGAGCACCGTTATGAAGCCCCGTTCCAGAGTCTCGATTATTTCCATGAACCAGGGATCCACAGGGTAGTGAAGAACGCCGGCCCTTTTCTTGGCGAAGCCATTCGGGGCGAAGCTCTCCTTTCCATCGGGAAAGCGGTAGATTTCATCGATCGGGATTTTGCGGGGATTGTCAATGTGATGCCTTTTTCCTGCATGCCTGGACTGCTTGTTACCTCTCTATCGCCATCAGTGCGCAGGGAGAGGGGCGGCGTACCATGGCTGGATCTCTCTTTTGAAGACAGCAGCCGCCAGGTTGACAGAACTCTCCTGGAAGCGTTTATAGAGCAGTCACGAAGCTATCAGAAGCGGAAAATCGGAAATGGACAATGAGGTAAATATACAGGAACAGCAGACCCTGCGGATGTCTGTACTGTACGATGCGGCGCTGTTGATCAGCGGATGTGAGGATTATGATGCAATTCTTTCCGGTCTTGCCAGACATCTGAAGGCGATTCTCCCTGTCGATGCAGCCTGGCTCCTCACGCACGACAGCAGAAGCGGCCTGAGCTCTGTTGCCAGATACAGCTCAGAGAAACCGGGGATTGAGGAGCCTGTAATCTTCAGGAGAACGTTGCTGGAGAGCGTGTCCAGACAGGAAAAAAGCGGCCGCTTCACGGACGCAGAAGCGCTGAACGAGTTGTTTGAGAACAAACCTCCGGAAAATCTCTCTTCTGTAATCGCCTGTCCCTTGCAACGGGGGGACCAACCGGAAGGGTACCTCCTTCTCGGAGCTCGGGCGGATAGCGCGTATCAGAAGGATCACTCCATTCTGCTGTTCCTCCTCGGGCTGCAACTGGCGACTGTTCTTCGTACAATCCGGCTGCACAGAGAACTGATGGATATCAATTCCAGACTCAACCTTATCTTCGACAACATCGAAGAGGGAATACTCCTGCTGGACAGGGATTTTCACCTCCAGAGCAGCAATCCGCCGGTACGGGAACTTTTTTTCAGGCAGACCCCGCCGGCAGAAGGCGAGGATTTTATCGCCTTTTTGCTTGAACAGAGAACCAGATTCCAGATAGGTAGATGGATTTCTCCTCTCAAGAAAATCCGTGAAAGAACTCTGGCTGAGTTTCCCTTCTCCTTTGAGCTGATTGAAGCAAAGGACCAGGATCCGCAAGCGCTCTTTCTGGAATTCCTGCCGGTTGAGAAGGGTGGGCAGCGGCTGGGTTTTCTGGTCATTCTGCGTGATATCGCGGAGATGAAAAAAGCCGATGATTTGAGGAAGGACCTGACTGCGATGCTGATACACGATTTGCGCTCCCCTCTCGGGATCATCAACTGGAATATGGAGATGATTCTGGAGGGAGTGACAGGGGATATCACCACAAAACAGGAGAAACTGCTCAAAGGAACCATTGACAACAGCAGAGAGCTCCTCAATATGATCGACTCTCTCCTTGATATTGATAGACTGGAAACCGGCTCTCTCACTCTGGAGCTGCAGATGATCTCCATGCGGGAGCTCATCACCAGCCTGATTGAGCACATGGAGATCCTCTCTTCACAAATGCAGCTTGGCTTCTCACTGGACATCTCTGAGGACCTGCCCCCATTGACCGCTGATCCTTCTCTGATCCGAAGGGTGCTCTTCAATCTGCTCTTCAATGCGTCCAAATACTCTCCCCCTGGTTCCACCATCTCTATCAGGGTCTCCTATGACAGCAACAAAGACACCATCACAACCTCGGTCAGCGATCAGGGGCCCGGTATTCCGAAAAAATATAGAAATCTTATTTTTGACAAATATGTTCAGGTGCAGGCAAAAAGTAGAGGGGAAGTTAAAAGCAAAGGGTTGGGTCTGACTTTTTGTAAGCTGGCGGTGGAAGCGCATAACGGTTCTATCTGGGTAGAGAGTGAGGAAGGGGAAGGGGCAACTTTCCGGTTCACCCTCAGTCGGGAGTATTCTGAAGCCCGCCTGTAAGCAGCTCATGGAGGAGCCCTGCAGCCGCCTTCATGTCCGCTATACGGATATGCTCCTCCGCAGTATGGATCTGCCGCATCCCGCATCCCAGATTCAGGCATTCTATCCCGTGGTTATGGATGATATTGGCATCCGAGCACCCTCCGGACCGCATAATTTTGCCGGGGATAGCCAGGCTCTTACAGCACTGTTGTATCACCCGCACGAACTCGTGGTTTTGCGGAACAGAGTAGGGGCCGTATTCATTATGGATTTCCAGCTCAGAGCGGCTCCCCAGTTGACGGTCTGTTTTTCGGATAATGGACTCAATCCTGCGGAAAATCTTCCTGCGTTTTGAAAGCCTGTGGCTGCGCACCTCTCCCCCGAGGATCACCATATCCGGCACAATATTGCCGGCTTCCCCTCCAGTGATTGTTCCCCAATTGGCCACACTCTCGCGATCCTGCCTTCCCGCAGGTACATTGCTGACGATCCTGGCTGCTGCGCTGATCGCGTTGACTCCTTTTTCCGGCTCGATCCCGGCGTGCGCCTTACGCCCCCTGACTGTTATCCGGAAACTGGAGTGTCCCGGTGCTTCGTTGACAATGAGCCCGGGAGCACCGCTGGCATCCATCACAATGCAGTGTCTGGCTTTGATTATGGAATAGTCGAAATTCTGCGCACCCTTAAGACCGACCTCTTCGGCGGCTGTGATCAAAAGCTCTATCTGTCCATGTGGCACTCCTTTCTCCCTGATTGTCTCCAGAACATCGAGAAAAATAGCCAGTGCCGCCTTGTTGTCCGCACCGAGGATGGTGCTGCCGTCAGATCGGATGGTTCCGTCCTCTATTACCGGTTTGACACAGTCGCACGGGATAACCGTATCCGCGTGAGCGGAAAGCAGCACAGGAAGGAAATGTTCTGCTGCTGCGGGGAGAAAAGCGTAGAGATTGCTCCCGCCCTCAAATGGCAGCAGCTCCACCTGAAAGCCTGCCGCCTGGAGCTTCCTGCTGTACCAGTCGAATACATCCTGCTCTTGAAAAGAGGGGGAAGCTATTGAGACGAGGTCAAGAAAATGGTTTGTGAGTTTTTCCAGGCACACAGGCTGATCCATTTTTTGTTTACTTATGGAAAAATACCATTTTTTTGACTACATTTCATCAACTTGATATTTTGAGGCCATATGAATAGTGTGATCAGCATTCCGGTACCGGATGATTTACATATTGCAGTGGACAGAATTAAGGATTATCTCAAACCAGGCAGGATTGTTTTTCTCAACGGCCCCCTCGGTGCGGGGAAAACAACGCTGGTGCGTGCCGTGATGGAACGGCTGGGTTCCGAAGATCTGGTCGCAAGCCCCAGCTTTTCCTTGATCAATGTTTACCAGACACCTGGCTTCCCTGTAGCGCATTTTGATCTCTACAGGCTGGAAGGGAAGGAGGACCTGGAGGCCATTGGTTCTGCTGATTTTCTGGATGGACAGTACCTCATTTTTGTCGAGTGGCCGGATAAAGGGGCCGGCTTTTTTCCGGAGCCTGATGTGATGATTGAAATCACCATCTCGGCTGAAGCGGATGACAGGAGAATGACTGTTGTGGAGCGGCAGGATGGCTGATATACTGGCGGTGGACAGTTCAACTAAACATGTCAGCTGCGCTCTGATGAGTGAGGGCGGTATCCGGGAAAGCTCTTACATCGGAGAACGCCCCGTCTCCGCGACACTTCTCCAGCAGATCGATTCTTTGCTTGCACTGGCCGGCCTGAAGAAAAACGATCTGGACAGCCTGGCGCTCGGTTCTGGCCCCGGGTCTTTTACAGGGATGCGGGTGTCCTTCAGCCTGATAAAGGCAATTGCAGATGCGCTCACTCTCCCTTTGATCTGCGTTGATTCTCTGGACACGATCGCCGCACCCTATCTCTCAGGTGGCGCAACAGTTGCTGTTTTTCAGCTCGCCCGAAAAGGCTTTGCATATTATGCGGAATACCGGAAAGGAAAGAGAGCTTCTGAAACAGCCTTCTTCACTCCAGCGCAGTGCTCGGAGGCTGCGACAGCGCTGCCCGCAGGATCGATCCTGGCAGGGAACGGATGCAGCGGCTTCTTCCAGCCTCCTGAATGTTGTCTTATCCTTAATCCGGAAGGGGCGCCGCGCGCCTCCTGGACAGCGCGGCTGGCAATGTCCCGATATAAAGCCGGAAAGTTCACCCCTTTTGATAAAGCATTACCTGAATACATGCGTCCCAGTGATGCGGAAGAAAAAGCAGGAATAAACAATGGCTGACAGATTGAAAATAGCGGTGATGGTGAGTGGCAGAGGCTCTAACATGGAGGCTCTGATCAACGCTTCGATAAAGGAGCCCTCTCCCGGTTATGAGGTTGCCTGTGTGCTGAGCGATAACCCCTGTGCACCGGCCCTGGATATAGCCAGAGCCCACAGAGTGGAAGCACTGTTTGTGGAGCCTGGTGATCAGTACCGTACCAGATTAACAGAAGAGGCGGAGGAGCGGTATGCCGCGCTGCTTGAAGAGCGCGGGATAGACTATATTATGCTCGCCGGTTTCATGCGTCTTCTTAAGGGAGCACTTTTGCGTGAATTCAAAGGCAGGATTATCAACATCCATCCTTCTCTTCTTCCCGGGTTTCCTGGTCTGGATGTGCATCAGCGGGTCATAGAAGCTGGAGAAATGCAGAGTGGTTGCACCATCCACTTCGTGGACGCTGGTATGGATACAGGCCCTATTATTGCCCGCGCTGTAGTCCCGGTCGAACAGGGGGACTCTCCTGAAGATCTGGCCCACAGGGTACTGGCCCAGGAACACAAGCTCTATCCTCATGTTGCGTCGCTTCTAGCTCAAGGGGCTATCCGGATGGGGCAAGATCCAGTTGTATGGACGGATAAAGGCCTTGAACAGCGGTAAGGGCCGTGTTATAACTATGATATGAACGATGGGATCGCGGGTTTTTCGAATCCTCAACCTCAAAAGGAAAAACGCTTTTCAGGTGGGATAATTGTCTCCCATGGTATCTCTATGGGGAAAGCGCTTATCCTCAACGCTGATACCCCCTATATCCCTAAATTTTCCATCCAGAAAAACCAGATTGAGACGGAACTGAACAGACTCAACGACGCAATCGAGAAAACCCAGAAGGATATCAAGCAGATCAAAGCGCAGGTGGACTCTGATCTTGTGCGTGAAAATCTGGGCTATCTTGATGCGCATCTTCTGATCCTCAATGACCCGTTGCTGCACGCGCGGATAAAGAAAGATATTTACGATCAGCTGATGAATATCGAGACCATCTTCGGCAATGCCATCAACACTCTCATCGAACAAATGCAGGGGATCGACAACGAATATCTCAGGGACAGGGTTGAGGACCTGAAAGATATTCATAAAACTGTGCTGATGAATTTACTGGGAAGAGAGCGTGATGATCTTAGACAGCTCAAAGAGGATGTCATCATCATTGCGCACAATATTTCACCATCTCAGACAGCGACTATGGACAAGAAGCATGTGAAGGGATTGATCACTGAAATCGGAGGGAAAACTTCCCACTCCGCAATCCTGGCCAGAGCTCTGGAAATACCGGCCATTGTGGGGATCAATGAAATCAGAAAAGAAATTCAGCCGGATGATTATGTGATCCTGGACGCCAACCACGATCTGTTTATCATCAACCCGGACGAAGAGACGATAAAAGAATACATAACTGCCAAGCATGTCTTTGAGCGGTTTCTGAAGAAACTCACCTTTCTCAATCAGCTCCCGGCTGAAACCAGAGACGGCACAACTGTCCAGCTTCTGGCTAACATTGAAATTCCGGAGGAACTGGAGACTCTGCACGCGCATGGCGCGGAAGGGATCGGGCTTTTCCGCTCTGAATTTATATTTCTGGACAAGAATAACTTTCCTTCAGAAGAGGAGCAATTTCGCATTTACTCCCATGTACTGAAAAAATGTGACAATAAACCGGTCGTCATCCGGACTCTGGATGTTGGCGGTGATAAGGTTTCGTTTTTGCACCAGCCCTATGAAGAAGCCAACCCTTTTCTCGGGTGGCGCTCCATCCGCTTCTGTCTGACAATGACCGATGTTTTCAAAACACAACTGCGGGCCCTTTTCCGGGCTTCTGTAAACGGACAGTTGAGCATCATGCTGCCCATGATTTCCGGTATGGATGAACTGCTTAAGGCAAAACGGATCATTGACCAGGTGAAGGATGATCTGCGAGTGCACGAGACACCCTTTGATGATAATGTGAAAATCGGAATAATGATAGAGGTGCCTTCTGCAGTCATGGTGGCTGAATTGCTGGGGAGCAAAGTTGATTTCTTCAGCATTGGTACAAATGACCTCATCCAGTACACTATCGCCGTGGATCGGGGTAATGAACGGATCTCTTATCTGTATAAAGCGCTCCATCCAGCTGTGCTGCGTCTGATCAAGCTCACTGTGGAAGCAGGGCGCAGCAATAATATTCCGGTGGAGATGTGTGGAGAGATGGCGGGCAATCCGCTCTATTCTGTCCTCTTGCTCGGTCTTGGGCTCAAACATCTGAGTATGAGCGCCTCTTTTATACCTGAGGTCAAAAAAATTCTCCGCTCCATCTCAGAGAAGCAGGCGATTGCCCTGGCCGCCAGAGTGCTTACCATGGAGCAAACCAGAGACATCGAAGAGTATGTAACAACTTTCATGCGGAACGAATTCCCGGATATCAGCGACAAGCTGATCCTCTGAGAGGAAAAAATCATGCCACCCTCTTTCACCCGATTGCTTTATCCATATGGTAGCAGCTTTGTATAATCCTCTTCTGTTGCAGCATGAACCATTTTCTCAAAGACATAACGCAGGTACCATAGGGCTCACGATACTCAAAATGCGGCTAAAAAAACTTGATTTTTTTTTGACTTCTGTCATAAATTTAGCAGTAATAAAGGGGTCGTTTTACTATGAACATTTTGATCACCGGTGGTGCTGGTTTCATCGGCTCTAATGCTGTCTACCGTTTTTGTAAGCAGGGGTGGAAAGTCAGCGTGCTGGATGACCTGTCAAGATGTGGTGCTACTTTAAATTTGAAATGGTTGGAAAAAGCGGGGACTCCTTTTCGTTTTTTTCAAATAGATATTTCCGACGCTGCTGCTGTTCAGAAGCATTTTGATGAATATACTTATACTGTTGTTTTTCATTTAGCAGGCCAGGTTGCTGTCACCACCTCCATTCTTGATCCAAGGCGTGATTTTGAGGTCAATGCTTCTGGTACCTTCAATCTTCTTGAAGCTATCCGGACAAGCAACCCGGAAACTATTCTTATCTATTCTTCTACTAATAAAGTATATGGAAAATTGAGTCAGATTGAAGTTATTGAAGCAGAGACCAGATATACGTTTAGTGATGACATTGCCGGGGTTTCCGAATCTATCCCTGTAGATTATTATTCTCCTTACGGATGTTCCAAAGGTATTGCGGATCAGTACTGCATTGATTACCATCGCATCTATGGTCTGCGTACAGTCACTTTGCGGCAGTCCTGTATCTTTGGAGAAAGGCAGTTCGGGATAGAGGATCAGGGCTGGGTGGCCTGGTTCATGATCGCACATCTTACAGGCAAGCCGATAACGATTTACGGTAACGGTAAGCAGGTTCGAGACCTGTTATATGTTGATGATCTGATTGATTCTTATTTCGCAGTAATCGACAGGATCGATTCGGTAGCTGGTGCTGCTTTCAATATCGGTGGTGGGAGTGACCATGCACTCTCCCTGCTGGAATTTATAGATATATTGAATAGTATCTCCCCCACACCATTGACCTGCTCGCATGATGACTGGAGACCTGGCGATCAGCCCATTTATATCTCATCAATAGAAAAAGCTGCTAAGGATTTGGGCTGGGTGCCTGAAACTGGAGTTCGATCTGCAATCGAAAATCTCTACCACTGGGTCAAAAAGAGAATAAGGAGCTTTTTCAGTAGATGGCTGATACGTCCTCTTCTCTCCAGCCCCGGATAGCTTTTGTTAAGGCTGCCACGTGCATAGAGTTTTTCTCCATCACAGAAGGGACCCCGGCCGAGCTGCTTAATTCTTCCAACAAACCCGGGCCTCTTGCTCTCTATACGGAGCTTAACGCTCGTTTTTTCATAGTAAATGACTCTAGGGCTCTGGAGTGTCGTGCCTGGAAGGAGACGCCCTATTACGGGAAAAAAACTGTTGCAGATTTGAAGAAACGTTATGAGCACGCGAAGAAGCTCAAGGTGAAAGGGGTAACGCTTGATCTCGATCAAGTTCCCTGGGACTCTTTTGATATAGTCATTTCTTTTTATATTGCTATCCCGATGAGGATTGTGAAAAAGCACCCTGAGATAATGTGGTGCTATTATCATTGGATACCCTGTCCCACCTATCTGCTTTCTAAAAGATATCCTCTCTTCAAATACAATATTTTCCTCAATCAATGGCTATCCTCCGGCCCGCTGGATGGAGAGATCCGCAACAGGATTGCCAGTAGAGGAAAAGGGCAGATAAATTTTCCAGCAACCTTCCTGGCTGGAGACACTTTTTCCAGGATTTTCCCCGTACAAAAACGATCTGGTATTCAGATTGAACCGAGATCCTTCTTGTTGGTGACAGAGAAGGAGCGGGAAACACTTTCCGCATTCGGTCCGGTTTCAGGACGCGCGCCCTTTCCACAATTCTTACAGCAACTCTGTTCCTGCAAATACTTTGTCGTTCTTCAAAAAAAGATGGCTCTATTCAGAGGGAATGGCTTCATTGAAGCCAGTTCCGGAGGATGTCTGATTCTGGTACCAGAGGCTGTGAAGGCTGTCCATTCAGATCTGGTTCTGGGAGAGTGCCGGTATGACGGTTGGGATGGGCTGCTGTCTTTGATCAGGAGTCTTGAAACGGACGAAAAGCTATATAATGAATTGCTCAAGAAGCAACGGGCCTATCACCATAAGCATGTTTTTCAACTTCCTTCTGAAGAGCTTTTGGAAAGTTTCCGGATTTTCAAGTCAGAATTTTTAACCAGGAAGAAGAGAAACAGATTTTCCTCTGTAAAAGAGTCTTGCGCCTTTGCTGTATATATTTTCAATAATTTCATTTTAAACCGCATCTACCGTCTTTTTCGTGGAACACTCGCCTTCATTATCAGGCCGTTTACAAAAAAGGATCCTGAGGATTTTGTGTCAAGTATCATCAGAAAAGTCTTCGGGAATATATTCTAATCCCCAGTTTTGAAAAGGATTGTCTTAAATTGAGATAACTTAAACTTAATCTGATCTTCGATAATATACCCAGAATTCACAAATAGACAGTTTGAATTCCCTTTTCATGCAAAAATTCGCAATATCATTCTATGCGGGAGCACGGTCTCATCCTGAGTAATGATGATATGACAAAGCTTGAGGCAATCCATCGCTGCCTTACCAACAAAAAAGATGCAGACAAGGTGATGTGAACCGGCTACCGATCTGACCCATCACCGGTAACTTTTGTGACAGAAGGGAAAAGATTATCGGGAGGCTGTTGTCGTGGAATCAGAGTTACAGATCACAACCACCCGGCAATGACGGAACGCTTTTTTGAGCGTCGTTGAGGAGAGGATTCGGTCTGCATCCCGGGCAAAGAGCACCAGATCAGAGCCGGTCTCAGTCCTGATAGAGGCGGCGTGTATGTACAGGAAGCGGTGACCGGCGCGCTGCTTCAGCAGAGGGGAGGTGAAGCGGGGCAGATAGAGGATATGGCCGCTGTTCACATAACGCACTCTGTTTATGAAAGAGGGGCCATAAAGCAGCGTCCCCCGGTCATTGTAAATCTTCGACCCTGTCGAAGGTTTTACCTTAAGATGCCGGGCATCGACCACCAGACCTGTGTAGTTGAAGCCCCCTTTATAGACAAAAGTGGTTGCAGGAGGCACAGAAAAAAAAGGGTAAAGTTGCGGTAACATACTGTAGAAAGAATCGGGACCTGTAAGTTTAAGCTGCCAGGAGGTGTACACTCTTCTGCCTTTTCGGTAAGGAGGGACAAGTTCGAACGCCTGCTGGAGCACATTGTTATGCAGTTTGAAACGCATCCTCTTCCTGTTGACCAGCAGAGTACGCAGATCCTGTCTTCTATCAATCCTCAGATTGAGGAGTGTCCGGAACAACCTCTCTTTTGCAGCGCTTCGGGCGTTTTCATAGGCGGTCTGTAGAAGTCGGGGATAGGAGAGGGCATCACGGGCTACTGGAGCGCTGCCTGTAGCCGTGATCTCCATCCTTGTCCAGTCAATCGTGGCATCCTTGAAATTCCTGTATACACTCTGGTTGCTGGAATGTGGCAGAGCAGCCAGAAGCAGCGGAAAAAGAATAGTGAGTATCGCAGTGCCTGTGTTCTGAACCATTATTCCACCCAGAGCGGCCCGAGGTAGGGGTTCACCCGTTTCTTTCCCCTCAGCCAGTCGATCAGACTGCTGTTAAGCGGAGGATGCAGAGGTAACCCTTCCAGCTCCCTGGCGCTAAAATAGGCGAAATCAATGATATCGGGTTCTCCACCGAGTGACGGGTTCCCGCTGACTTCGCCGGCAAAGTAGAGATTGATGATATGGCGGCTCTTATCCGGCGCCACACTGTCATTGACAAAGAGGAGCTCCCCCAGGGTATCCAGATGGAGGTTCAGCTCCTCTTTGAGCTCTCTATCCAGAGCATCGGCTATTTCTTCACCATAGTTTACGCCACCTCCTGGAAGCAGCCAGCAGGACCTGTCATTTTTTTCCTGTTTGAGGAGCAGGAGGCTCCCGCCCTGCTCATAGAGAAGGGCAACACGGATTCTGGGTTCAGGCATCTTTGACTATCAGGAGGGATCAATCAGGAAAAGCGGCTGGCCTTCCTGCACAGTGTCCCCGTTTTTGGTGAGGATTTTGACTACTTTGCCGCTGACTTCTGATTTAATCTCGTTGAAGATCTTCATTGCTTCCACGATGCAGAGAACGCTTCCGGAAGATATAGCAGCTCCTGCTGAGACAAAATCCGGAGATTCCGGGCTCGGTTTACTATAGAAGGTCCCGTTGAGCGGAGAGAGAACTTTCTCCATGCCCTCGTCGTCCGCAGCTGGAGCTGCTTCTGTGGGAGCTGCTGCAGCTGGAGCCGCAGCAACTGCCTCCGCCGGCAGTGCAGGAGCTGCAGGGACCGCAGCGAGAGCCCGGGGAGCGCTCTTGCGAAAAATCACCTTTGTCCCTTTTTCTTCGATGATAAGCTCCTCCAGCCCGTTGTTCTCAAAAAAGGAGGCGTAAGCGGAAATGTCTTTGCTGCTCATATTGTAGATCTGCCCGTTTACAGCCCCGGAAGCTGTTTCCGTCACTTTTTTCTTTTTTTTCATGAAAATCATTATCCTCTCAAAAAGCTTTCAATCCGTTTTGCCGCTTTTTCAAGTTCCGATTCTGAGGTAGCATAGGAAACCCGAATGCAGCTGTCAGCTCCGAAAGCCACCCCAGGAACAGCAGCAACCAGCTCAGTATCCAGCAGATGCTCACAGAAATCAAGGCTGGAATTGATCTTTCTCCCCTGGATTTCCTTCCCATACCAGGAGGAAACATCAGGAAAGAGGTAGAACGCTCCATCGGGCATGAAGCAGCTCACCCCCTCAAGCTTAGAGATGAGACCATGGATAAGATCTCGTCGTTTGCGGAAGATCTCCAGATTTTTTTCCAGCAGGTCACTTTCATCATCCAGTGCTGCAATGGAGGCCCACTGACAGAAAGAGGTCGCGTTTGAGGTGGAGTGGCTCTGGATCTTACCGACAGCCTGCATCACACTCAGGGGGCCAGCCGCATAGCCTATTCGCCACCCGGTCATGGAGTGACTCTTGGAGAGGCCATTGACTGTGACTGTCCGTCCCAGAACCTCCTGTGAGATGCTTCCGATGGAGAGATGCCCGGTATCGGTGTAGACCAGCTTCTCATATATTTCGTCAGAGATGATCAGCAGATTGTGGGCAACCGCAAAATCAGCGACCATCTTGAGAGTCTCCATATCATAGACCGCACCGGTCGGATTGGAAGGGCTGTTAATCAGGATCACTTTGCTATCCGCCGTAACTGCCTTCTCAAGATCTTCTCTGTGCAGCGCAAATTTGTCTTCCGCCTTTGTGGGGACAAAAATCGGCTCAGCGCCCGTAAGGAGAGCCATTTCCTTGTAGGATACCCAGCAAGGGTCTGGAAGAATGATCCTGTCACCGGGATTGAGGATAGCTTGCAACAGAGTGTAGAGAGAGTGCTTTGCTCCGACTCCGACAACAATCTGTTGCGGATCGTAGGAGAGTCCATTCTCTTCAGACAATTTTCTGGAAATTTTCTCTCTGAACGCCGGCAGACCGACAGCCGGGGTGTATTTCGTCTTCCCTTCCCGCATGGCCTGGATAGCCGCATCAATAATGAAATCGGGTGTGTTAAAATCCGGTTCTCCAGCGGCCAGATTGATAACATCAAGCCCTTTTGCTTTCATTTTTTTAGCTTTTGCAGTTATTGTAAGAGTGACTGAAGGGGTGACCGCTGAGGCACGATCTGACAGAGGAGGTTCAAAAGAGCCCATCTACAATCCTTTCTGAAATTCCACGGGGATATAACGATCTTTTGTTATCAAATTTTGATACCAGAGGGTAAAGTACGCAAATCCTCACCCCCGGTCAATAAAAAAGGGCGTTTCTAAAGGTGTGTCGAAACGCCTGGAGAGAGTTATTCATTTTCTGGATGGGTTATTCGAGATTGTCTCCGCCGGTACTCTTCATGATGTCCATTTTATAGGATTTTCCGATTTTCTGTACAGCCACTTCTGTCACTTTGCCGGAAGGCCAGACAACAGTGCGGGTCATCCCTTTGCCCCTGGCCTTAAGCTTTCTGGATTTGAATTTGAAGCGACTGTTCATTTCATATTGGATCTGTCCATAGAGTGTCTCTTCCAGAAAATCAACTGAATCCGGATCTTTGATTTTTTTCAGACTCGCAGGAGAAAAGAGAGCTTTAGCAGCCGCAATTTGTCCTTTTTTGATTGTTCGGTCCAGAGCGATAAAGAGATTATCCACTGTATCCGGCTCAACTTTCTTCTCCTCCGCCTTTTGCCCGTCGTTGTCTTCAACTGTGGTTCTGGCTTTACTCTCATCACCACCGCTCTTGCCGCATGATACCATGGTGAAGAGGAGTAAAGCTGTCAAAATAAAAATAAGAGTACGCTTCATCTGTGGGTGCCCTCCGTTATTTGCTGTGATTGTCGCTATTGTATCACATACAGAGGGGATGTCAACCAGCTTATCCGTGGAGCTTGCCTCTCCGGCTGTTGAGATAGCGGTCATGAAAAGAGGAGCTGAATTTAGCGATCCATTCAAAGGCGGCCCTTTGAGAACCGATATCATATCCGCTTTTCTGGCTTTCAGACCATTTGTACGCCTCGATCTCGCGCACCTGGGCTTCATTGTATTCGCGAAGTTCCCTGGCATTCATGGGACCCTCCTGAGTTATCAGAACAGAGGCGAGGGGAGCAGCCGCCGCCTCAGTCCTTAGGATGGATAGAGCTGAAGCTACAGTTTACTGACGCTCTATCCATAACATCGGAATATATGGAGGCGTGCTATAATAGAGGCAAGACTATTTTCTCAGAAGAAGGATCTTTCCACCCGGTCCCCTCAGCACATCAATGGACCATTTCTTCCCTTTTTTCACAAAAAGGATCGGGAAACGGGTCCCGGATGGCCACTGGATCAGATAGAGCGCTTCACGAACCTGGAGGACTTTCGGGAATATGAAAACAGGCGCTTTCCCAGGCCGATTTTTTGCCCTTTGTTGTTTAGCTTCTATTTTTTCCTCTCGTTTTCGGAATGGTTGCCTCTGCTTTTTCCCATTATCCGGCTTGCGCAGAGGGTCGGATCCGGAACGGGCCTGCCAGAGCACGATCTCCTCACGTAAAAAACCGTCAATAGTACCCGCAGAACCGATGCCGCTCTCCTGGTTATACTGGATCGCTTTAAGACTCTTTGTTGTGTAAAGGGTATTCAGGAGATCACTCCGGCCATACCGGATGATATCGCCAATAGTTTTCAGGAGCAGCGCCGGGCTGTCGCGTTTGATAATGACCTCTGTTTTTTTCTTGATTGCATCACGGTCTCTCTTCTCACCGCAGGACAATAAGAGAAGCAGCGTTAAACAGAAGAGGGGGATAAACCTTCTTATCATAAGGGCTATTCTCCTTTCACACCTCCGGCACTCTCTTTCTAAGGAGCAATACACGATGGCTTGAAAATATACACCCGGATAACTACTTTTTTGTCAGGAATCTGTCATATTTTAATGCACAGCAGGAAAGGGCCAGAAACAGGATATGAATGCCACCACCCTCATAGAGGAGCTGAAGCTTGAGGCGGAAACCGGTTCCTGCCGCAATGACAGACTGACCGTGATCTTCAATGATCATGGGTACCGGAAGTATCGGCATCAACTCCCGGAAGGGAGCAATGCGGGTATTCCGCGCTATACAATCGGCATCCATTCCATCAATTACGCCACCTTTGTCACAAACCTCAAATCCCTGTTTCCGTTTATTAAAGGCCTCTCCCTTAATGTAACCGTTCCACAACGACGAAGAAAGCTGGTGACTTTCCTCAACAACACTATTCTCGAGTACCTCGGCAGGTGTGAAATAGACAACACCCACTCCATTATTTCCGAGTTGACCGCAAATGCAGAAAGGGCCAACCTGGAGTCTGTTATCTCGGTTAACAGGATGGGCAGGGGAATCAGTGCAGCGGAACTGCTGCGAACAAAACGGCCGGAAATCGTTTCCAGAGCGGAAGAGATGGGGAAAGAGGTTTCCATTGCCTGGAAATTTTCGAACAAAATTTACAAGGTGGAAGTGCGTAACAATACAATTATTTCAGGGTACGCTCTGGACGCGATCCGTTCTAAAATCGGAATAGAGCTGAACTCTCTTGCAGAGGGGTATGTGGGGGAGGTATTTGATAAGCTGGGAGCCGGACTGGGGCTCTATTTCATCAATTTTTTCAGTGAAGAGATGAAAGAGAAATACGGATTTGAAACTATTTTCCGAATTTTTACCACAGAAGCCAACACCTCGGCGACGCTGACCGTTTTTTTTGTTAAAAACAGCTTGTGAACAGGATTGAAGATGCTGCAGTGGAAGCTGTAATCCTGTTAGAATATGTGGACCTGCAATATTGTACATACGATTAATAATCAAGGAGTCTACGGATGGGTGCAGATAGAGAGAGCTGGAAGAACCGGCTGGGGTTTCTATTGGCAGCCGTTGGTTCGGCTGTCGGGCTGGGCAATATCTGGAGGTTTAATTACCTGGCGTACAAAAACGGAGGGGGAGCATTTCTGATCCCCTATATCGCAGCGCTGCTTACAGCCGGACTCCCCATCCTGATTCTGGAATTCGGTCTTGGGCACAAAATGCGCGGGGCGCCACCCACGGCTTTTGAAAAAGTGAAAAATCAGGAGGGTAAATCGTTCCAGGGTCTGGGCTGGTGGGGCGTCTCTCTGGCTATGTTCGGGATCAACCTCTACTACACGGTCGTCATCTCCTGGTGTGTCAGCTATTTTTTCCATTCTTTTTCTCTGGCCTGGATGCAGGGCAATTCCGTGGCGGCCTTCTTCATGAACACACATCTGCAGGCTTCCAGAGGGATCTTCTCTTTCGGGATGCCGATCTGGGGGATTGTGGGTGGTCTGGTTCTGGTCTGGCTGCTTAACTGGGTGATCGTCTACAAAGGGGTGCAATCCGGTATTGAAAAAGCCAATAAAGTCTTCATGCCAATTCTGCTGGCGCTTGTTTCTATTCTGGTGGTACGCGGGCTCACGCTGCCCGGAGCAAGCGAGGGGGTCACTCAATATTTGAAACCGGACTTTTCAAGAATCCTGGATCCCTCGGTCTGGATTGACGCTTATGGCCAGGTGTTCTTCACCCTCTCCATAGGTTTCGGGATCATGGTGGCCTATTCCAGCTACCTGCCGAAGAAATCCAACATCTCGACCAGCGCCAAACTGACCGCAATTCTCAACTCCGGTTTTTCTCTTTTCGCCGGGCTGGCGGTTTTCGGTACTCTGGGGTATCTGGCACAGGCCAAAGGGGTGCCGGTGGATCAGGTGGTCAAAAGCGGTCCTGGACTGGCCTTTATCGTGTTCCCGGAAGCGATCGCCCGGATCCCGCTTCTGCCGCATCTCTTCGGGCTGGTCTTCTTCCTGGCTCTGATCGTGGCCGGACTTTCCTCCTCGCTCTCTCTGGTGGAGGCGTTCGCCTCCAGTGTGGTGGATAAATTCGGCTGGAAGCGGCAGAAAATCGTCTCCATACTCTGCATGTCCGGTTTTATCGGCGGTCTCATTTTCACTCTCCCCAATGGTATCTACTGGCTGGATACTGTGGACAATTTCATGACGAACTATGGATTGGTCACAGTGGGGTTACTCCAATGTCTTGTCATCGGCTGGGTCTATGGTGCTAAGAGCATGCGCCGCCACATTAATCTCGCTTCGGAAACACGCATCCATGGCTGGTGGGACTTCTGCATCAAATATGTCACCCCGATCATCCTGCTCATCCTCCTGGGGGTAAAAATCAACGGAGAAATCGGAAAACTGTTTGTCAGCAAAAGCTCCCCGGCCCTCAGCTGGACCAGCGGAGCAGCCAGGGAGCAGATCCCCCTCTCCGGGATAAGGTCCCTTTCCTTCATGGAAAACAGGAAGAAGATTGTTATCCGCACTGCTGATCTCGTTAACATCACACGCAGTTCACAAAGGGCAGTCCAGACCTGGAGACATGACGCCAGCTACTTTCAGAACAAAGGCAGGATTACATTGCGTTTTCGGTTGCGGAGTAAAGGTAAACTCACTACCCATACTCCCGATTCCCCGTATACCATGACTCTCATCAAGAAAGATGGAAAAAGGATCAAGCTGAAGACAGATCATCTTTTCTCGCTCAGCATCGATAAAAAAGTAAAAACCCGCCTTTCCAGCGCTAAGATACTGTTCCTGCTCTCCGGTTTGCTCTGGCTGATTGTCTCCGGATTCCTGGCCTGGTTCCTGCTGAAGAAAAAATGGCGCAATCCCCGGAGCCTCACTCTGGGCCATCATTTCGAAGAAGGTGAGGATTATCATCTTCATTGAGCTTGATTTTTTCAACTCAAGGTCTTAATTTTTTTGCCAGACGCCGAGGTGGCGGAATTGGTAGACGCGCTAGATTCAGGTTCTAGTGAGCGATCAGCTCGTGGGGGTTCAAGTCCCTTTCTCGGCAGAAGCGGTCCTTCATGGGCTGCTTTTTTTCATGCCCATCAGATCGTAAAAGGGATTGCCAGATGCTCTCTCTCGTTGTAAGATGGTGGTATCAACAAGGAGGTCTTCCGTGGCAGCTTTTTCCAGGTATAGAGAAGAGCAGGAAGCGCTGGTCGCCTCTCTGCGCGGTGAGGTTCAAAAGAAGAATGAGATGATCGAACATCTCAATACTGTTGTCGATATGTATGAGCGGGCTTTCGAGCTCTCCAGAACGGAACTGCTGGATGCTGACGGCACGATCAAAGCCCATGAACTGGTGGGAGAACTCTCCAGACAGGAGCAGATCGATACCAATCAGGTTCTTCAAGCGCACGAGAGGGTCGAAGACCTTGCCAGAGGGGAGCGGCTTGAGGCGGAGGGAACCATCAAAGCACATGAGGCGGTACAGGAACTCTCCAGACAGGAGAGGATTCTGCTGACCGACCAGGACCCGGTGAATGCCACTGCAGAGGACCTCAAAGAGGCCAGGGAAGAGCTGGTCGATGCGGAAAAGACAATCCAGGCACATGAAACTCTGGGGGAATTCACCCGTACAGAACGGATCGAAGCGGATCAGACCATCAAGGCGCATGAAGCGGTGGGTGAGCTGACCCGAGAAGAACGCATTCTGGAACAGAGCGACCAATTCCGCAGCAAAAGTCATATGGAGAACCTTATTAATGAACTGAAAGAGGCGGAGAAGACCATCAAAGCGCTGGAAAATCTTGACGAATACCAGCGCCGCTCCCGCATCCAGCTTGACAAAATACTGCGGGCCTATGATGCGGTGGAAGATCTGGCCAGACACGAGCATCTGGAGGCGACCAAAACAATCGAAGCGCTGGAACAGCTGGACGAATACCAGCGTGTTACCAGAATCGAGCTGGATCAGACCATTAAAGCGCATGAGGCGGTGCAGGAGCTCTCCAGACAGGAACGACTGGCGATGATGGAGGAAAAACCATCCCCGGAAGTGGAAATCATCTCACGCGATCTTAAGAACGCCGAAAAGACGGTCCAGGCTCTGGAACAACTGGATGAATACCAGCGCGCCAACAGGATTGTTTTTGATAAAATCATTACTGCTCATGAAACTCTTGAGGAGCTGCACCATAAGCACAGGATTGAGCTGGATAAATTTCTCAAAGCGCATGAGGCGGTTGAGGAACTGGCCCGACAGGAACGGATTGAACTTCTGGAAGCGATAAAAAAAGACAACAAACCTGAGAAGTAAAAGAGTATGGCGCAAGGAACGGCAGTAGTTTATGGAAATCATTAATGGTCAACTCCTCATAGGCAGTGTTGTGGCGGACAATTTGCTGGAGAAATACGGCTCTCCGCTCTTTGTTTACGAAGCATCGGCAATCCGGGAGAAGTACTTCAAACTCAGAGAGAGTATTCGCTATCCAAAAATGCAGCTTTATTACTCCTGCAAAGCTAATTCCAATCTCGCCATTCTTAAGCTCCTGCGAAAAGAGGGGGCATTCGTGCAGGTCTCCAGCCCCGGGGAACTCTACCTCGCCCATAAGGCCGGATTTTCATCATTCAATATCTACCACTCCGGGACCAACTGCAGTTTGTCGGATGTGGCTTTCTGCGTGGATAGGAATGTCCATTTCGGTATAGATTCCTTCTCCCTGCTCAGGCAGTACGGGGAGAGGTACAGAGGCACCTCTGTAACCCTGAGGCTTAATCCGCTGCTCCCTTTATATAGAAAGAAAAATGAAGAGGAGGACCCTCCGGCCAATTCACTCCCCTCAAAATCCGGGATACCCATTGACAGGCTTCAAGAGGTAAGAAAAGTACTCACAGAATTCCGCCTCTCCCTTACCGGACTGCATACGCATCTCTGCGCCGAAGATGGGAGCGGCTCCTGTGTTCTCGATTTTATGAATCCGATGCTGCAATGGGCGGAAGAATTCCAGGAGGTGGAATTTTTCAATATAGGCGGAGGCTTCGGCTCCAGACTCGACGCTGAAGAAGACGGCGAAATTCTGGAGCACCTCTCACAAACAATCGTAAGAAAGCTGCACCAGTTCAGCGCCAGGACAGGCCGGAGTCTGACACTGGCCCTTGAACCAGGACGATATCTACTGGAATCAGCAGGGTATCTTCTCTCTACAGTGCAGAGCATTAACTCAAACGAAGAGCGGCTCTTTGCCGGTCTTAACACAGGCGGGAACCACCTGTCAAACCATATGTACTCCAGATCAGACTGCATAATTTCAAGAACCTCTGATTTTGATAAAGAACTCATCCCATATATCATCACTGGAAATCTCAATGAAGAGGATGATATCCTGTACCGGAATGATGGAGGCTACAGCACCGTGGAACTGCCTGAACTCTCCATAGGTGACAATATCGCTTTCAGCGGGGTAGGGGCTTACGCCTTTTCCATGGCGACCCCTTACTGCGGCCGTCTTCTCCCCGCAGAAGTCCTGGTTGATGGAGAAAAAGGGAGCCTGATACGCAAAAGGCAAACCTTTGAAGATCTTGTCCACAATCAGATTTATTGACAGAATGGCAATTTGACAGCTTTTTATCCTGTTTTGTGCCACCCCCCTGCAACCGGGAATGCTCTGGAGCGGTTGACCATCTGCCAATGTACCAATCAGATATTATGAAGGCGGGGGATTCTGGTTTTCTTGTGCAGAAAATCTGAATATTTTTTGAAAAGTTCGACTCAGGTTTAACAGCAATCATACTGGTATCATTATTGCTTTACATAACAGTATCAATTATTTTTTCGTATTGAGGGAGAGAGTGATGAAAATGTTCCAACGATTCTTAAATTCAAAAAAAATCCTGCTGGTCAATGTTTCTCTGGTCAGTCTGCTTATCGGTAGCCTGTTCAGCACGGTTCTGATCTCAAGTTGCAGATCAGAGAGTATCACGATTTTTGCCAGAAGCGCTAATACAGCAGTTCTGAAAGACAAGGTCGCCCTCAACAGTGCGTTAACTGTTCAGAGGGCATTCCGCAATATCGCGAAGACTATAGGTCCGGCTGTTGTCAGTATTCAGGCTTCCAGAACCCCCACAAGAAATCACAGCAGCAGAATGTTCCGGGACGATTTTTTTCGCCGATTTTTTGAAGGGCCATTTGGCGGTTACCGGAGGAACCGTCCACAGCGCAAAAGAAGAGCGCTGGGTTCAGGTTTTATCTTTGATAAAAAGGGATATCTGCTCACCAACTATCATGTTGTTAAAGGAGCGGATGAAATCAATGTCATTTTTCAAAACGGCAGGAAACTGAAAGCTAAACTCATCGGTAGAGACAAAGAGACGGATATAGCGGTTCTGAAAATAAAACCCTTCAGGAACATTCCTGTTGTTTCTCTTGGAGATTCTGACAGAAGTCAGGTCGGCGACTGGGCGATCGCAATCGGTAATCCGTTCGGTCTTTCCGGTACCTTCACGACCGGGGTGATCAGCGCCAAATCCAGAGGAGAAAAGATCGGAGCGCCGTATCAGAATTTTCTCCAGGTGGATACAGCGATCAATCCCGGCAATTCCGGAGGCCCGCTTGCCAACATCAGAGGAGAGGTGATCGGGATCAACACCATGATATATACCAGAAGCGGCGGCAGCCTCGGTATCGGCTTTGCCATCCCGATCAATATCGCCCGCACCATAGTCGCTCAGTTGGTCTCTAAAGGCCATTTTGTGCGCGGATATCTGGGCATCTACCCTGCTCCGATCAAAGAGAAAATGCGTAAAGCACTGAAGCTTCCGGAAAATTACGGAGTTCTGGTAAACAAAGTCATTGAAGACGGCCCTGCCTTCAGAGCGGGATTCAAAGATGGGGATGTTATCCTTAAAATCTCCGGGAAAAAAATGACCAGCGTCTCGAAGTTGATGCAGATTGTGGCTGGGTTCAAAGTCGGACAAAAAGTCCACTTTGAAATTCTTCGCAAATGGAAGAGGATCACCATCTCGGTAAGGATCGGCAAACGTCCGACAGATGATGTGAGTATGGGGAGAGATCCAGAGAGGGGCAAGCGATGGCTCGGCCTCCGGGTTGTCCCGTCCAGCAGCCTTTCCGGGCGCCAGCTGAGGATGTACGGCATCCCGGAAAATGCCTCAGGTATGGTGGTCACCAGTTCCGAGGGCCTGGCTGCTGATTCCGGCATAGCCCGGGGAGATCTTATCGTCTCTATTAACTACATCAGGATCAGTTCGGCCTCCTCCTATTCTTCCTTTATCCGCAAATATGGAAGGAGGAACTCCTTTATCTTCAAGATCCTGCGGCAGGGCAGAACGCTATTCCTGGCGGTTTCTATAGAATAGAAGGGCAGGGCAGCATTTCAGATAACCGCGGATAATTTCCCGATCCTGCTTCAGCTGCGAAGGCGGGCATTTTTCACCAGGTTCTGTACTTGCTGTAGCGGCGCAGCGCCAGGGGAGGGTCGAGGATTTCCTTGAGTATGATACTCTCTCTCAGAGTTTCCGGATCCTCTAATCTCTGGACCAGGCGATCTCCTTCTCTATCTGTTAAACCGTCATCAAAAAGTATGAGTGACTCTTCTTCCGTCTCCTGCCTGCGGGCTGGATGTAAAGCCGGTTTAACGGCACGCTTGCTGTTTTCCGAAATTCGAATATCCTGAGCTGGTGCCTGCTTTGCTGATGGCCGTGGTTTCTTGAGATCCTCCCGCCACCCCTGCAACAGTTTACCGCATCCGAAACAGGTGACCGCGTCTCTCAAATTGGTCGTACCGCAGTACATGCACTGAATCTCTCCGCCTCCAGGCTCCATGTTCTCAGGTGCAGGGTGCCGCCTTCGCTGCGCCTGCTGTTTTTGCTGCTTCTCCGCTTCTGCAGCCTTACGGATCAGGGAACCGATTCCGGCAATGGCCATGATCACCAGGATCAGGATCTGGTCTTCCATAGTTTATTTCTTCTTTGTCTCTGTTTGCGTTTGGGTTTTCCCGATCGAAGAGCGCATCTCTGTGTCAGCCATAACGTTTTTCATGCTATAGTAGTCAAATACGCCAAGTTTTCCCTGTTTAAAAGCATCGGCAATAGCAGTCGGTACAAGGGCTTCCGCCTCAACAACTTTGGACCGCGCTTCCACTACCATCGCTTTCATCTCTTGCTCTCTGGCAACAGCCATCGCACGTCGTTCTTCCGCTTTTGCCTGTGCGATGTTTTTGTCTGCTGTAGCCTGGTCAATTTGAAGCGCAGCCCCGATGTTTTTACCGACATCAACATCAGCGATATCAATGGACAAAATTTCAAAGGCGGTTCCACTGTCTAATCCTTTTTCCAGAACTGTTTTGGATATATTATCTGGATTTTCCAGAACCTCTTTATGCGTTTTTGAAGAACCGATGGTACTCACAATACCTTCTCCTACACGAGCGATGATCGTCTCTTCTCCGGCACCACCGACCAACCGGGACAGATTAGCTCTGACAGTCACTTTGGAGATTGCCTTCAGCTGAATACCGTCCTTGGCCACAGCAGCTACCATCGGGGTCTCAATAACCCTCGGATTAACGCTCATTTTAACCGCATCCAGCACATCGCGGCCTGCCAGGTCAATAGCAGCGGCCCTCTGAAAAGGGAGGTCGATTCCGGCTTTATCAGAAGCAATAAGGGCATTGACGACATTGTCCACCCGGCCTCCGGCAAGAAAATGCGCTTCCATATCGTTGGTCGCTATTTCCAATCCAGCTTTCTTTGATTTGATCTTAACCGGAATGATGATACCGGGATTGACTTTGCGCAGCCGCATTCCAATCAATGAAAAAATAGAGACCCGCACACCAGATGCAAGAGCCGTGACCCAGAGTCGGATCGGTATGAGATAGAAGAAAAGAAAAATGAAGAAACCGCCACCAAAAATGATTGCTACCAGTACAAAATCCTGCATATCAAGACCTCGCTTTTTCAGTAATCTCTCACCAGTATATACGTGCCGGTCAGCGTCTGCAACTTATTATTTTGGATTGGAGTCATTTGCGATGAGGACAGTCAGCATTTCCGTTACCGGCCTTCCGTGCTGACAAACACCGCGCCAGCATCAGAGGGACGCATGATTGCTCAAAACTATTATCCGCTTTCTTCCCATAAATCAACCGCAACTAGATAATCCGCTCTATTCCAGCTTTATGCAGCAGTTTCCTCAATTGAGCAATTTCTATCAAAATATCCGCATATACCAGATGTGGATCCCAATCTCCATAACGCCGCCCTTTTCCTAAAAGGTAGAAATATGTTACACCGATTATGGAAGCGATTCCCCAGAAACAGCAATTAACATAACCAGGAGAAAAAAGCTCGATAAGCTTGCACCCATCAGAGGCAAAAACTATATTTGCCAGCGCCCCTCCATGGGAAGCCACAACGCACTCGGCTTGTGAAAAAATATTAATCTGTTCTCGCAATGAAAGAGTAGCCGGGTTTACAACGACAAAGCCATATCCGGCAAGCAGTGATTCAACCTCAACCTCGTTAGTGATCCGACGCCTGAGTTCATTTTTACGTGTAACATACAGTCTGAAGCCCGGCTCAATATCATCAGCCATCCACTTACTGAAAAGCTCTCTCAGAAAAAGGCAACGCCATCGTGAGAAAATCAACGCTTGAGTAAATATGATCGCCTTTTCACACTGATATAGCTCTCCGTCCTTCAAAGAGATAATGAGCTCAGGATGCAGACCGAGCAAAGAAAGCGATTCCTTTTGAAATCTCTTCTCCGATGAGATCAAGAAGTGATCCGGAATTGCTCCAGCCCACTCAAGCAGTTTGAATTTTGGAAGAACATCAAACAACCAGTGGAAGAAGTTATCCTCACCGGCTTGAGAAAACACAGCAGTTCCCCCTGCAATTTTCTCAGAAGCGGGAAGAAAGGGAAGAGCAAATACAGGATGCAGACGGGGAGAGAGTGCAAAGACAGGCGAAGCCTCGTACACCAGAGCACCTTCTTCTGTGAGCGTATATGCATGCTTCCCGACAATGGAGGCATTTGTTAATTTCAGAACTGACAGAGGGGGGAGTCGTAATTGATGCATCCGGGTAAACTTCCAGTGAACTATCTCTTCAACATTTCCGGGTAATGGGTGGGAAAAGGTTTCTTCCGGAACGGTTATGAGTATTTCAAAAGGAGCACCCTTTTTCCGGGAGCACGGAATTACGTCAGTGATTACCCTGCAAGCATGCCTGCTTTTTTTAAAGAAAAACAGGAGTCTGATAAATTTAGCGAATGAGATTTTAAGAAGAGCTATGAGCTTGAGAAGAAAAATAGTATTCATCCTGAACACACTATAACTTCCCACAAATCGCCGCAAAGCAGAAAATTTCATGAGCTCACCTCGGCTTCTTCACTCGCTCTTTGTCGATAGGCATCGGTAGTGTTTAAAATCTTTCGCTCTTCCGGTCCTCGATCAAACTGTTATTAGTTTTACTCCTTTCCTTCGACCTTGTCCAGTTCTTTTAGTAGATCCATATTTAAATATTTTTTGATTTTGAGCCGGCAATGTATCTAAAGACGGGCTGCGAC